>Ga0187892_10000790_pt1 | contig 79386 bp, 68 predicted proteins | sample MA1701073metaG_FD_139345 | JGI IMG/M metagenome (GOLD analysis project Ga0187892, IMG submission 139345) | Bio-ooze microbial communities from a basaltic lava cave in the Kipuka Kanohina Cave System on the Island of Hawaii, USA - MA170107-3 metaG ... | reverse complement strand
GCAAAACTCGACGACGCAGTACCGAAACCCGAGCTTCAGCCCGTGTCCGCCGAGCTGCAGCGTGGTTTTCCAGAAGCTCACCGGGAGCCGCTTCCAGATCTGGCAGCGAGTCATGACGGACCCGTGCCCAATGCACTTCTAGTTGGGTGAGGTACAATGCGTCACGGAGGAAAGAATCGCCTCATGGTTCCTCGAGTTTCGTCTATCGCGTTCGCTTTCGGCTGCCTCGCCATTCTTTCGGGAAGCGCGACGGCCGAGAACCCATACCAATGGCGTCCTCCGGTCGCTCTGATGCCGGAGGCCGGAACCAGCGGAGGCAGGCCGTCCCTCCTAAGTCCCGGACCCGACGTCGCCTACGCGGTCTTCGTGGGGGGAGATCTCCCTGCCGGAATCACGTCGGACGTGTACTTTTCTCGAACCGTGGACGCCGGCCGGACCTGGTCGGACCCGGTGCTCCTCGAGAGCGATCCCGATCAACAGTTCATGTCCTCGCTTTCGACAATCGGCGGCGATCGCGCCGGACATGTCTACGTCGTTTGGTCGCGCCACGGCGACAACCTCACGATTCCCGTGTTCAATCGGTCGGCTGACGGCGGCGCGACGTGGCTTCCGAGTGAAGTTGGGGTCGGGGGGAGCATCGGCGGACTCGACAATCCGGTGCTTGCGTCCGACGAGGCGGGAAATGTCCTCGTGGCTGCGAACACCGCCGACATTTGGGTCAATGTCTCGCACGACTTCGGGCTTTCGTGGCACGCGGAGCCGTACCTCTTGGAGACGATCCCCGGATGGAGCAGGGCCATGACGCTCGCCTCCGGCGGGAACGGCATCTTCTACGCGATCTTCATGGCCACGAAGCTCGAACGCCGGCTCCCCCCCGAGGGCGAGGGGCAGTACTTCACGATGTCGTGGGATGCCGGGGAGACGTGGACCCCGGCGAGGCGGATCGACGGGGAAACCTTCGTGCCCGCAAAGCCGCTTGTTGTTGCCGACCCAGTTGGCCACGTCTATCTGGCCTGGCAAGGCAGAGTCGCCGACTTCGGCTATCGCGATCTCTACTTGGCGCGCTCCGAGGACTACGGGCAGAACTTCGAGCCGCCCGTCCGGGTCAATCGCGATCCGCCGGGGTTGGCGGGCGTGGGCACCGTCGATGTGGTTGCCGACTGCCATGGGACGGTCTATGCCGTCTACGACAGCAATCGAGACCGGACGGTTGGACACTCCTTCCTCAACCGATCGGACGATTTCGGTCGGACCTGGCTCGCCTCCGACATCCGGGTCACTCAAGACACGAGCCCCGATGGGGGCGTTTGTTGTCAGCGAATCGCGTGCCTCGACGACGGGCAACTGGTCGTGGCGTGGTCGGACAACCGCCGGGCCGGATTTGCCCTTTCGGACATCTTCGCGAACGTCTCGTTCGACGGCGGCAACACCTGGCTCGCGGAGGACGTGCGGCTCGACGTGGGTCTCGATACCTGGCAGAGCGCCATGTCGCAGACGGTGCTCAACTCGAGTGGTCAAGCCTTCGTCGGCTGGTTCGATGAAACGGCTGACGAGGCAGCAATGTCGCCTCACATCGCCTCGGGCTTCCCACTGCTCGAGATCAGCGTGGGGGACGGTCCGGCACTCGTGCCGCGGAACGGTGGCGTCGCCACGGCGCACGTTCGCCTTCGCAACAACGGAACCGAGACCCTTGCGAACTTGTCGCTCTGGGTCGATGGGACGCGTCCGAGCGGAAGGACGACGCCTCCACTCTTCGGGCCGATCACGATCGGACCACTGGCGCCCGGCGACATCAGGAAGACGACCCGACTATTCAGAGTTCCTGCGCGTCTCCGTTCAGGAGGTTTCCTCGTGAACCTCCATGTCGGCGCACCGATCGGGGACCACGGGTCGTTCTGCATCGTCAAGCTTCCCTAGCGGCCCGGCCCTAGCTGACGCCCCAGAATGACTCTCTTGGGGAGTTGACTGGCCTCCGAAAGCTGGGGAAGGAAGGAAAGGCGCGGCGTCACGGGCGGCCGGGAGGTGGTGATCTTCTACCGTAGTGGGGAGTTGGCGTCCGAAAGAGGGTTCTCGGGGGCGCAAGAGACACGCAAGGGGCGTCGGTCGGCGTGCGGAGCCTCGTCTCTCGGTTAGGGCAGGGACGGGAGAATCAACGCGATCAGTTGTGCTTTTTCGCGGGTTGGAATCCGATTCGCTCCTTGGTCGAAGGAGGGGGGGCGAGCAGAAGCGAGAGGATCTTCCCGATCGGCTCTCGGATCTCCTTCATCTGCGCTCGGTCATGCGCGGATTGAGTCTCCATGGCGACGAGGCGCGCATCGATCGCCCGGACCTCCTGGGCGAGCTCGCGATGGCCGGTGAGCATGCGGCGGAGTTGAACGAAGGCGCGGACAACGAAGAGGCTCGCTTGAATTGCGAAGGGCGTGTGCAGCACGGTCGCGACCATCACGGCGCCGTGCTCCGTGAAGGCGTACGGCCGGTATTTCGAAAGCGTCCGGCGAACCGCAGGTCGTCGGCGCCGGCGAGCGTTGGCCCGCTTTCGCTAAGGATCTTTTGGTCCCCGATCAGGTCGTGGCGCCGTAGCCCTGCGCCGCCTTCCAGCGGTGCGGCAGCAGTTCCGCGACGCGCTCCCTTGGCCACGTCGGCATCCGCTCGATCACGTCGCGGAAGTAGGCGTACGGATCGACTTGGTGGCGCTTGCAGGTGGCGACGAGGCTGAAGAGGATCGCCGCTCGGCGTCCACCGTCGTCACTCCCGGTATTTCCGGTGCTGTCCGCGCCCGCCGGTCTTTAGGGTCGCAAATTGCGACCTTAGAACTTCGGTCTCTTCCGCAGTGAGCTGAAAGAGGAAGTCCTCCGGAAAGCGCGTTCGGTTGCGCCGCACTTGCTCGTTCAATCGCTTCGTCGAGACTCCGTAGAGCTCGGCGATGTCCGAGTCGAGGATGACGTGATGACCGCGGATGGAGAGGATCCGGCGCTCGATGCGTTCGGAGGGAACGAGAGAAGTTGGTGCCTTGGCGCCCATCACGAAGGGGTACGTGAGTCGGCGCGGCCATGTAGGCCGTGCGTGCCGACCGTGCGTTTAAGGTCCTGAAGCCGGCGAGTGAGCTCCCCCCGGGGAGGAGTGGAAACGGCGGAGCGCGACAAAGACTCGGACGACCGCGATGTTGAAGTCTGTGGCTCGCTTGGTCTGAAGGACCGAGGCGATCATCGCGATGCCGTGTACGGTGAAAGCGTACGGGCGCAGGCGAAGCCCCATCTTGGCCTCCGGCTTCAAGGTCTCAAGCTGTGATCTCCCATTCTCGCGTTCGTCCTGGCTCACTTGAAAAAAAGAGTCGGACGGAAACCTCCGGAGGTTACGCCGGACGGCCTCGTTCAGTGCTCGCGTGGGGACGCCGAGGAGTTTCGCGAGGCTTGGCGTCAAAGTAACGACTCGGGGCTCGGGACCGGGGTTTACGCTGCGTCGCGGCACCGATGAACGGCGCCGCGCTCAGCGAGCGAGGAACCCCTCCCGCAGCGGGTCGTCAGGCGTGATCCAGAGCGTTTGCCGCCCCGTGAGGAACGCGCTGCCCGTCACCTCGGGCACGACGGCGTCGTGCGGGCCGACGGTCGCCTGGCGCAGGATCCGGCCGGTGAATCGCGTTCCGATCAGGCTCTCGACGACGAAGGGCTCGCCGTCGCCGAGCCTCCCCCGCGCGCGCTCGATCGCGAGGCGGACCGAGACGCCGGTGCCGGTCGGCGAGCGGTCGACCTCGCCGTCGGCGAAGACGCAGACGTTGCGAGAGTGCGCGCCTGCGCCCTCGGGCTCTCCCACGAGGATCGCGCCGTAGAGGAACGAGAGGTCGTCCGACTCGGGATGCCGCACCGGGAGGAGCGCCTCGGTCGCTCGCTTTACGCGGCGCCCGGCCTCGACGATCGCGGCCAGGCGGTCCGGCCGGATCGCGACGCCCACGTCCTCGGCGCGGCAAACGGCGTAGAAGGCGCCGCCGTACGCGACGTCGACGCGCACGCGGCCCACGCCCTCGACCTCGACCGGGAGGTCGAGCGCGACGGCGAACGACGGGACGTTTTCGAACGAGACCGATCGCACGCGGCCGCCGCGGAACTCCGCGCGCGCGGTGACGCGGCCCGCCGGCGCGTCGATACGGAGGAAAGCCTCGCCCTCGTCGCGCGCGACGAGACCGGTCTCGAGGGCCACGGTGGCGAGCGCGATCGTCCCGTGGCCGCACATCGTTGACAGGCCAGCGTTGTGAACGAAGAGAACGCCGAGGTCGCCGTCCGGAGTTGCGGGCGGCGTCAAGATCCCTCCGTACATGTCGGCGTGCCCGCGCGGCTCGAGGACGATCGAGCGGCGGAGGGCGTCGAGGCGCTCGTTCACGAATCGCCGCCGCTCGAGCATCGTTCGCCCCGGGATCTCCGGCAGTCCGCGGAGAACGACACGAAAGGGCTCCCCCGCCGCGTGCGAGTCGACGACCTCGATCCGCGTCCAGCCCGCGCCGGGCTCGAAGGCGAGAGCGCGCTCGATGTCCACGTTCGCCAACTCCTCAGCGCGCCGTCTGTCCGCCGTCGACGACGAGCGCGACGCCCGTGATCCAGGAGGCGGCGTCGCTCGCGAGGAAAGCCGCTGCGTTGGCGACGTCCTCGGGCCGGCCGAGGCGCCCGAGCGGATGGCGCGCCACGAGCTCGCGGCGAAGCGCTTCGGGATTCTGCGCTCCCTCGAGAAAGTCGCGGTTGAGAGGCGTCGGCACGAGCGCGGGGCAGACGGCGTTGACGCGCACGCCGTCCTTTCCGTGCCGGACGGCGAGCGAGCGCACGAGCGCGACGAGACCGCCCTTCGACGCGTTGTACGCGGGCGTCTGGCCGGAGCCCCCGTGCAAGCCGAGGTAGCTCGCGATCGCGACGATCGAGCCAAAGCCCCGCGCGATCATCCCGGGCAGGACGCCCTTCGCGACGTGGAAGAAGCCGGTGAGGTTCACCCGCAGCATCGCCTCGAAATCGTCCGTCGCGAGGTCGGCGACGTCGCCGCGCGCGAGCGCGCCGGCCGAGTGGACGAGGACGTCCACCGGATCCAAGGCTTCGAGGGCTCGGGAGACGGAGGCCGCGTCCGTGACGTCCATCTCGACGAAGCGAGCGCCCGACTCGCGCGCGGCGGCCGAGCCCCGGCCGGCGTTCCGGGCCGCGATCACGACCCGCGCGCCGAGGGATGCGAGGAGCTTCGCGGCGGCGAGGCCGAGGCCCGACGTGCCTCCGGTGACGAGGGCGGTCCTTCCGTCGAAGCGGATCATCATCCCCGCTTGAGGCCTTCGCCCGCCTCCGCGACGGCGATCGCGAACGAGGCGGCGTCGGGCGCCTCGAGCGCCCGCTCGGCGAAGAGCTTCGCGTCCTCGATGCGGGTGGCGAGGATCGCCTGCTTCACCCGGGGGATGCTGATGGGCGACATGCTGAATCGGCGCAGCCCGAGGCCGAGAAGGAGCGGCGTCATCTGCGGATCCGTCACGACGTCGCCGAACGCGTGAATCGGCTTCCGTCTCCGTGCGGCCGTGTCGACGACGCTCCGGACGGTCCGGAAGACGGCGGGGAGGCTCCGCTCGAAGTAGCGCCAGGTGTTCCCGTTCGTGCGGTCGGCGGCCATGAGGTACTGGGTCAGATTGTCGATCGCGATCGTGACGAAGTCGACCGGCTCGCGCGCGAGGAGATCGTCGAGGACGGGGACGAGCCCGGGAACCTCGACGACGACGCCGATCTCGGCCGGCCCGATCGCCGCTCCCTCCGCGACGAGCCGCGAGCGGACCTCGTCGATGACGGCGCGCGCCTCGCGGTAGTCCTCGATCGACGACACGAACGGGACCTGGATGCCGATCTTCCCCTTCGCGGACGCGCGCAGGAGAGCGCGAACCTGCAGCTCGAGAAGCGCGCGGTCCCGGAGGAGGAGGCGGAGCGACCGGACGCCCAGCGCGGGATTCGGCTCGCGCGGGAGGACGCGCTCGCCGACGAATCGCGTCGAGTCGGCCTCGAGGAGCCGCACGAGCACCGGCTTTCCGTCCATCGCCTCGGCGGCGGCCGAGTATCCGGCCGTGAGGCTCGACTCGGTCGGGAGCGCCCGGGACGAGACGAAGTCGAACTCCGTGCGGAAGAGGCCGACGCCGTCGGCGTGGTACGGCGCGGCCATGTCGAGGTCGGACGCCTTGCCGACGTGGACGAGGATCTCGACGCGAGTGCCGTCCTTCGTCCTGGGAACGACTCCAACGAGATCCTGGTACTGCTCGAGGCTTCCCTTGAACTCGGCCTCGACTTTCTCGTACTCGACGCGGACCTCGGTGCTCGGGTTGACGTGAACGCTTCCGACGGAGCCGTCCACGATGAGGAAGTCGCCGTCCTTCACCCGCGCGGCGATGCCCGGCACGTCGAGCACCATCGGGATGGCGAGCGACTTCGCCATGAGGACCGGGTGCGACGAGCGGCCGCCGCTCTCGGCGACGATTCCGGCGTAGCCCTCGTCCTCGAGGTCGAACATGTCGGCGACCAGGAGCTCGTTGGTCACGAGGACGTGGGGTCCCGGAGGGCGCGGCTTCTTCTCGGCGTCCGACCGGCTCCTCTGGACGTTCCGGAGGAGGCGCGTTGCGACGTCGCGGAGGTCGGAGACGCGCTCCTTCAGGTAGGCGTTCTCGGCGAGCTCGAAGATCCGCGAGAAGTTCGAGATCACGAGCGATATGGCGGACTCGAGCGAGAGCTTCTGCTCCTTCACGGCGCGCTCGACGTCCGAGAGGAACACCGGGTCTCTGAGGCACGCGATGTGGACGTCGAGGATGTCGAGATCCGGCTTCGCGGCCACGCCCGACTTCTCGAGATCCGCCCGGATCTGCTTCAGTTGCCTCTCGCTGTCCTCGATGGCCGAGTGGAAGCGCGAGAGCTCCGCGGGTATTTCCTTGTCGGCGACTTTCGGGGCGGCGTGGCGGGTCGCGCGATTGACGCGGACGACGACCTTGCCCCGGGCGACGCCGCGCGAGACGGGCCTGCCGATGAACATCGGGTGCTCTGGGGTGGGAGACGGCGGAAAGGCGGGATTATAGGCGAGGCCCCCGCGGCGGTAAACCGCCGTCGGCCCTCGCCAAGGTCACGGATAGAGGCGCAGGATCGACTGGATGTCGAACGCCTCGGCGACGACTCCGATCCCGAGGATCACGACGTAAAGGTAGAGCGCAACGAGGAGGATCCGGTCGCCGTGCCGCGCCCAGAAGCCGCTCTTCGGCTCGGTTTTCGCTTCGTCGCTCATCTCGCTCTCTCCGGTCGTGGGCGCGTCGTCGCTCGCGCGAATCCGACGAAAGGCGCCGCCAACATATCGGTCATTCGGTCCTTTCGCCTGAGGACCTGAGGCGACTCACGGCGTCGGCCACGTCGGGGGGAACGGGCGACGTGACGAGGACGGTGCGGCGCGTCAGCGGGTGGACGAAGCCGAGGATGTGTGCGTGGAGGGCGAGGCGCGGAACGAGAAGATGGTCCTCGTCGATCCCCTCCGGATCGCCGTAGACCGGGTCGGACACGATCGGGTGCGAAGCGTCGGAGAGGTGAAGGCGGATCTGGTGCGTGCGTCCCGTCAGCGGAAGCGCTCGGATCCACGTGTGGCGTTCGAAGCGTTCCTCGACCCGGAATCGCGTGATCGCGAGTTGGCCCTCGCCCGACTCGTCGCTCACTCGCGATCCGGTCCGCGGGTCCCACCGGATGTGAGTCCTCTTCTCGAACGCGTCCTCCCGGACGATTCCGCGGACGAGAGCGAGGTACTCCCTCCGGATCGTGTGCTCCGAGAATTGGCGCGCGAGGTCGCGGTTCACGCGCCGGCTCTTGCTGAAGACGACCGCTCCGGAGGCGAACCGGTCGAGCCGGTGCATGAGCCCGACGTAGGAGCGGTGGGGCGAGCGGCTCGAGGAGCCCACGTGGCGGCGGACCCGCTCGCTCAGCGTGTCGACGTCCTGCGACGGCGTTCCCTGGACGGGGAGGCCCGCGGGCTTGTCCACGACGAGGATCGTCTCGTCCTCGTGGAGGACGACGAGGCGAGTCTCCGGAGGCGCTCCCGGCATGGCGGAGAGGTCCGTCGGGCGGTGGACCACGACGACGTCGCCCGCGGCGACGATCCGGCTAGCCGTCTTCACCCGCACGTCGTTGACCCACACCGCGCCGATCGCGATCAGGTCCTTCGCGATGCGCCGCGAAATCGCAGCGATCTTTTCGTTCACGACGACGTCGAGGCGTCGTCCCGCGTCGTCCCGCGTCGCGAGGATCGTCGTTTTCTCGATCGCGGGGAATGGGCGCGGCGCGACAGGGACGAAGGGGCCGGGGTCGCGCGGCGCCGGAAGGCGCTCGCGCTCGATCTTCTCGCGCGGCGTGTGCGGTCCGCGCCGGAACGGCGGTCGCCCGCCGCGAGCCGGATTTCCCTGACCCGACCGATCTCGCACTTGTCACCCCGAAGGCATTATTCCGTCGCCAGTTATAGCTGTGGTTCCGGCGCGTGCAAGGGACCTCGCCGAGAATCGGGACGGATCCGGGCTTTCCCTTCCTCTCTTCGTCGAGCCGGCTCCCGGGAGGACTTCCGAGAGGACGAGCCGAGTCGCGCCGTCGCGGAGGGGTGCGGCATCTCGATTCGGAGCCGCGGGAAAAAAGCGCGGAGAACCGCCGCGACGGCCCTCCCCGGCGCTCGCGACGCGCGAACCCGCGAGCGACTCGAGGGGATCGAGCGGGAAGTGGCTCTCCGGGACGCCGCGGCCCGCGGCTCGGCCCTGGAGCGAGAGGCGCCGCGCGCGGCCCCCCGTCGCCGTCGCGCTCGCCTTTGTCGCGCTCCGGACGCGCGGGGACGTCGCGATCCGTTTTTTCGTCGCTTCGCCGGTTCGCGGCGAGGACCGGGGACGGTGGGGCGCCCGCGTCCGCACGGCTGTAAAGCGGGAACCGGCGGGGTCCGGGTCGCTCAAGCGCGACAGCCGCTCCGTCCGAGGGGCCCGCAACGTCTTGCGCCGCCTCAGCTTCGGGAATCCCGGCCCAGCTTATACACATTGTTCATTTTTTTCACTTGACGCGTTTGGATAAGGGTGTATAGTCTACGCAGGTTGTGAAAAGAGACTCATGTGGGTAAGGCCGGAAGGGCGGACTCGACGGACGCGTCCGCGACCGGACGACTCTGGAGGGAGGCCGGGATGAAAGGTCGCAAGCCGATCAACGAAGTGTCGGACGAGGTCTGGGTGACCTACAAGAAGACGAAGGACCAGAACCTCAGGAACATCCTCATCGAACGGTACATGCCCCTCGTGAAGAGCATCTCCGAGAGGCTCCTCGCGACGCTCCCGAAGAGCATCGATCTCGACGATCTCGCGAGCGCGGGCGTCTTCGGCCTCATCGACGCGATCGACGGCTACGACATCAAGCGGGGGATCAAGTTCAAGACGTACTGCACGACCCGCATCCGTGGCTCCATCCTCGACGAGCTGCGCGCCCGGGACTGGGTGCCGCGTCTCGTGCGCCTCAAGGCGCACCGGATCGAGAAGGCGTACCGCGCGCTCGAGGCGAAGCTCGGCCGCAAGCCGACCGAGTACGAGATGGCGAAGAAGTTGTCGCTCTCGCTCAAGGAGTACAACGAGATGGTCGAGGAGGCGAACCCGGTGACGGTGTCGAGCCTCAACGACGCGCTCGACGACGATGGGGACGACAAGAGCCTGAAGAAGGTCGACATCCTCGCCGACGAGCGTGCCGAGGATCCGACCTCCGCGCTGAATCAGCGCGACGTCCTCGACTTCGTGACCCGGAGCCTCAGCGAGAAGGAGCGCCTCATCGTCATCATGTACTACTACGAGGGGCTCACGATGAAGGAGATCGGGGACGTGCTCGATCTCACCGAGTCGCGGATCTGCCAGATCCACTCGTCGGTGCTCTCCCGCCTCCGGAAGCAGATCAAGAAGAACAAGCTCAAGGCCCTGCTCTACGGCGGGGCCCTCTGACGCCGCACGACCCGATCGAGGGCGGTCGGGGAGGGAAACTCGGGGCGTTTTCCGCGACGAAGACGCGTCGAGTCGGGACGCACTCGAGGCCCGGAGTCCGCTCCGGGCCTCGGCGCGTTGAAAGTGAGGGACGGCGCGCGTAACTTGGTCGGCATGTCGCGCGCATTCGACGATCTCGTCGCCCTCATGAGCCGGCTCCGGTCGCCCGACGGCTGCCCGTGGGACCGGGAGCAGACGGTCGCCTCGGTCGCGGGCCACGTCGTCGAGGAAGCGCGCGAGCTCATGGCCGCTGCGTGTTCGGGCGACCCCGCCGCGATCCGCGAGGAACTGGGCGATCTCTTCTACACGGCGGTCTTCGTGGCCGAGATCGCCCGAGAGAACGGCTGGTTCGACGCGGACGCTGCGATCGGCGCCATCGTGGAGAAGCTCGTCCGTCGCCATCCGCACGTCTTCGGCGGCGAGACCGCGAAAACGGTCGAGGACGTGAAGCGGATCTGGGAGCGGGTCAAGGCGGAAGAGCGAGAATCGGCGCTTCCCGGCCGCCCGCCCGCATCTTGAGCGGAGAGGTGCGCAGCTCGGTGAGACCGACCCCGGCCGGCCGGCCGTTCCCGGCGAGCTTCGCCGCGGCGCCGGCTCTTCTCGTCGAGTCGCTTCGGCCGCGCCAGTGGATCAAGAACGGGTTCGTCCTCACGCCCGTCCTCTTCGCGCGGGAGGCCGGCGATCCCGGGAGGCTCGCCGCGGCGTTCGGCGCGGCGCTCGTGTTCTCAGCCCTCTCGGGTGCGGCTTACCTCCTGAACGACGTCGTTGATCGCGACGCCGACCGCCTGCACCCCGGGAAGCGCAACCGACCGGTCGCGTCGGGCCGCCTCGGCACGGGGCCCGCGCTCGGCGCGGCCGCGGCGCTCGCGGCGGCGTCGCTCGGGCTCGCGTTCGCGCTTGTTCCCTCGGGCGCCGCATTCGCGGCCGCCGGGTTCGCCGCGCTCCAGGCGCTCTACTCGCTCGGGCTCAAGCGGCTCGTCTTCCTCGACGCGATGTCGATCGCCGCGGGGTTCGTCCTGCGCGTCGTCGCCGGAGGCTTCGCGGCCGAGGTGGTCGTGTCTCACTGGATCGTCCTCTGCACGTTCCTCCTCGCGCTCTTCCTCGGCCTCTCGAAGCGGCGGGAGGAACTCACGACGCTCGAGGAGGGCGACCGGGACCGCCACCGGCCGGTGCTCGGCGAGTACTCGCGGGAGCTTCTCGACCAGGCGAACGTCGTCGTTCTCGGCGCGACGATCGTCTGCTACGCGCTGTGGACGGTCTCGCCCGAGTCCGTCGCGAAGTTCGGCAGCGACCGGCTGGTCTGGACGGTCCCGTTCGTCGTCTACGGCCTCCTGCGCTACCTCTACCTCGTGCACCGCGGCGAGGCCGCCGGGAGCCCGACCGACGCGCTCCTCCGCGACCGGCCGCTCCTCCTCTGCGTCGCCCTCTGGCTCGCGGTGTCGTCCGCGATCGTGTACCTCGGATGAGCGCGGGACGGAGCCGAGTCGCGGTCCTGAAGACGGCGCCGGACACCGTCCTCGCGGACGTGGACCGCGTCGCCGCGATGGCCGGGATCGACTCCGCCCTGAAGAGGGAGGCGCCGACGATCCTCAAGGACAACATCTCCTGGCACTTTCCGTTCCCCGGGGCGAACACGACGCCCTGGCAGCTCGAGGGCGCGATCCTCTCCCTCCGCGGGCGGGGCTTCGAGGACCTCGTCTGCGTCCAGAACGACACCGTCGTCACCGACCCGTGGAAGGGCGAGCGGCTGAACCGCTACCGGGGAGTCCTCGCGAAGCACGGCGTCAAGGTTCGCTACAACTGCGATCCCGACGACATCCCGTGGGTCCGCTACGAGCCGAAGGGGAAGACGCGAGTCCTCCACGACATCTACCCGCAGGGCGTCCGGATCCCGTCGATCTTTCCCGGATCGAACGTCGTCCACCTGCCGACGATGAAGACGCACGTCTACACGACGACGACGGGCGCGATGAAGAACGCGTTCGGCGGGCTCCTCAACACGCGGCGCCACTACACGCACGCGGTGATCCACGAGACCCTCGTCGACCTCCTCATGATCCAGAAGGAGATCCACGCGGGCCTCTTCGCGATCACGGACGGCACGGTCTGCGGGAACGGGCCGGGCCCCCGGACGATGATCCCGGTCGAGAAGGACCTCCTCCTCGCGAGCGCCGACATGGTGGCGATCGACGCCGTCGCCTCGAAGATGATGGGCTTCGATCCGATGTCGATCGGCTACATCCGGCTGGCCCACGAGGCGGGGCTCGGCACTGGAAGGGTGGCCGAGATCGACGTCGTCGGGGAGGACGTCTCGAAGGCCGATTTCGGGTTCACGGTGGGGGGCAACCTCGCGAGCGTGGTCGGCAAGGCGTGCTGGTTCGGGCCGCTCCGGCCGCTCGAGAAGCTCTTCTTCCGCACGCCGCTCGTGTATCTCTTCGTCTTCGGCTCGTACTTCTTCCACGACTACGCGTGGTGGCCGCTGCACGGCCGGGCGGTGGCGAAGCGGTTCCGCGAGGCGAGCCGTTGGGGGCGGCTCTTCGACTCCTACCCGGCGTGAAGCGGGCGGCGTCGCGGAAAAGGGGAGGCTTCGGCCGCCGCCGTCCCATCCGGCCGCCCGACGATCTCGCCGCAACGTGTCCCCCGACGGTTGTTTGCGACGAAGGCACGCTCACTTGCCAACGGCCGAACGGCCCTTATACTAGCCGGTTTCTCGCGGCCGAGCGGAGGTTCCGTTCTCGAGTATGCCCAAGGAAGAGCCGATCCGGGTGGAAGGTAAAGTGAAGGAGGCGCTGCCAAACGCGCGCTTCCTTGTCGAGCTCGAGAACGGCCATTCCGTGCTCGCCCACGTGTCCGGAAAGATGCGCATGCACTTCATCCGCATCCTTCCCGGCGACAAGGTGACGCTCGAGATCTCGCCATACGACCTCACGAAGGGCCGCATCGTCTACCGGACCTGATCTCCCGCGCCGCACGCACGATCCCCGATGGGCCGCACGCGCCGCGGCCCGACCGACCCGCCGGAGGAACGCATCCGTGACCACGTACAAGTGGCCCAAGATCGAGCTTCCCGCCCGCATCGACATGAGCTCCGACACCCTGACCCCGACGTTCGGCCGGTTCACGATCGCGCCGTTCGAGAAGGGCATGGGGGTCCTCATCGGCAACGCGCTGCGCCGCGTCCTCCTGTCGTCGCTCGAGGGCACGGCCGTGACGAGCGTCAAGATCAAGGGCGTCCTCCACGAGTTCAGATGCATCCCGGGCGTACTCGAGGACGTGAGCGACATCGTTCTCAACGTCAAGCAGCTGCGCGTGAGGCTTCACACCGACGGACCGTCCGTCCTTAGGATCGCTCGGACGGCGAAGGGCCCGGTCAATGCGTCGGACTTCGAGACCGACGCCAACACGGAGGTCGTGAACGGCGATCTCGGCGTCTGCACCCTGACGCAGGACACGGATCTTGAGATCGAGATCGAGGTGCGGAAGGGGCGGGGCTTCGTCCGCGCCGAGGAGAACATCCGCGACGGCCAGGAGATCGGCGTCGTACCGGTCGACTCGAATTTCTCGCCGGTCCGCCGCGTGAAGTACGAAGTGCGGCCGCTCGGCGGCGCTCCCAAGTCGGACCTCGAGCTCGAGACGCTCGTCCTCGAGGTGACGACCGACGGCACGGTCGCGCCGGAGATTGCACTCGTCGAGGGCGCGAAGATCCTCAGGAAGCACCTCATGCCGTTCGCGCAGTTCGAGAAGGAAGGTCCGGCGCCGCCCTCGCCCCCGATCCCGGTCAACCGGCTCGCGAACCTGAACCCGGCGAACGCGCTCCTCGACAGCCCGATCGCGGTCCTCGGGCTCTCGTCCCGCGCTCAGAACAGCCTCCTCGCCGAGAACATCGCGACCATCCGCGATCTCGTCCTTCTGACCGAGGAGCAGCTCCTCCAGATCAAGAACTTCGGCGAGACGAGCCTCCTCGAGGTGACGCGGAAGCTCGGGGACAACGGCCTTTCGCTCGGCACGCCTCCGTGAGGGCCTAGGCCGCGAGACCGACGGGGCCTCCATTGGCCGAGCCGCACTCCTTCCGATTCGGGGCGTACGAAGCCCTCTCGGTGCCGGCGGGCACGTTCCGGCTCGACGGCGGCGCCATGTTCGGCGTCGTGCCGAAAGTGCTCTGGAGCCGCGAGCGCGCGGCGGACGAGAAGAACCGCATCGAGCTCGCCACGCGATGCCTCCTCCTTCGCGGCCACGGGAGGACGATCCTCGTCGACGGCGGCATCGGCGACAAGGACGACGCGAGATTCCGCGAGATCTACGGCGTCGAGCGTCGAACCTCGGTCGCCGACGTGCTGCGCGACGTGCTGAAGCTCGACCCCGCGTCGGTCACCGACGTCGTCGCGACCCACCTCCACTTCGACCACGCGGGCGGGCTCACCCGGCGTGGCGCCTCGGGCGTCGAGCTCGCGTTCCCGAACGCGAACGTCTACGTCCAGGCGTCCCACCTCCGCTGGGCCGCCGCGCCGCCGCCCAAGGAGCGGGCTTCGTTCATCCCCGACAACGTGCTCCCGATCGCCGGATCGGCGCGGCTCCGTGCGCTCGATGGCGACGAGACCGTGGCGCCCGGCGTCGGCGTTTCGGTGAAGAGGGGACACACGACCGGTTTTCAGGTGATCGAGGTCGCGGGCGACGGGCGGGAGAAGCTCGTCTTCCTCTCCGACCTCGTCCCGACTGCCTCTCACCTCAAGCTCCCGTACGTCATGGGCTACGACAACCTGCCCGTCGTCACGCTGGAGGAGAAGCGGGAGCTCTTCGAGCGCGCGGCGCGCCACGGGGACACGCTCTTTTTCGAGCACGATCCGCGCGTGGTGGCGTGCCGGCTGAGAAAAGCGGATGACGCGGTGAGCTACGCGCCCGTGGACGCGCTCCTTGAGCGCGGGTCAGCGGGGGGGCAGGGAGAGGTTGGTAGCCCGTAGGGGAATCGAACCCCCGTCTCTGCCTTGAGAGGGCAGTATCCTAGACCGCTAGACGAACGGGCCACGCCGGGTACGCCTCGGAATCAGGTGGTTGAGGAGGAAGGATTCGAACCTTCAGTTACCTGGTTCAGAGCCAGGCGTGTTACCATTACACTACTCCTCAGCCTGGTTGGGACTCATGACGCTCGGCGGGCCGCGAAAGCGGCATGCGAAGTCTCTCATCGGCCGCGGAGCGGGCGTTACTATAGCCGGACGGACCGCGAGGTCAAGGCGGCGGATCCGGTCGCGCGCCCGCACCATTCGCATCGGCGCTCGCGGCCTGATCGCACCCGAGTCCTCTCTCGACTTCAACCCCGAGTTCTCCTCGCATTGCGAAGAACCTTGAGCCCTTTTTCGGCCGCCGATGACACGTGTCGGGCGTTGCGCACGCATGCGACGTCCGAGTTTTCTTGCGGCTGGCCGGCGTTAGAAGATTCCCGATCTCGATTGCGCCGCCGTCCCGGGCTCGACGTCACGGCGCCGCCCAAGTGAGCGCAGGGATACCGGGACTCGGCGCTCCGCCCCGGAGCGATTCGCCGCCGCCGCCGCAACAGCCGCCGCCGAAGGAGAGCTCTTCCGCGCCAGTCGGCCGTGATCGCCCCTTCGGCGCGTCGCGCGCGCTCTTTCTCGCGCTGACGATCCTCTACGCGCTCCTCCAGTCGCTCATCTCGTCCGTCGACACGTCACCCGCGCTCGATCTCCTGGGCCGAGAGGGGCTCCTCCGGAAGGTCGGCCAGACGGCGACGAACTTCGCGCATGTCGTCCTCTTCGCCGGATTCGCCGCGCTCGCGTTCTTCGCGATCGCTCCCAACGGCCGGCGCGATCTCACGGGCCTGCGCGGCCCCGTGCTGACCCTCGCCGCGGCGTTCTCCTTCGGGTTCGTGGACGAGCTTCACCAGGCGTTCGTCCCGGGTCGATTCCCGTCGATCGTCGACGTGGGCTCGGACGTCGTCGGAGCCGCTCTCGCCCTCGCGTTCCTTGGCGCGTTCCCGGGGCGCAGGGCGGCGCTCGTCGTCCCCCTCGTCGGCGCCGGAGTCGTTCTCTCCGCCGTCGCGGCCCTGGGCAACGACCCCGGCGTCGTGCCGTTCCGCCGCATCTCCGACCTCGCTCGCGGCTATCCCGGACGCGAGTGGTCGGCCGCGCTCGACGACGCGCGTCACTGGCGGAGGAACATGCCGGAGCCGAGCCTGAAGGCCGTTCCGGTCGCCGCGGCGTCGGGCGGCTTCGAGCTCTCGATCCATTTCCCGGCCGGCCCGTGGCCGGGAATCGTCACGCGCTCGGCTCCCTTCGACTGGACGGGCTACGGGACGCTCGAGGTCACGATGAGGAACGACTCGGGCCGCGGGGCCCGGCTCGGCGTCCGCGTGGACGACCTCGCCGACCGCAACCACGAGGAGGAGTTCGACCTCGGGACGGGGGAGGCGTCGATCGCCGTTCCCCTCGAGCCGTATGCGCGAAAGGTCGATATGACGAGGGTGGACACCCTTCTCATCTTCCTCGCCGGAAACGACGCGCCGCGGGATCTCGTCTTGACGCGGCTCGAGCTCCGGAAATGAGGGCCGGTCTCGTCCGGTGCGCCCGGCCGGGAATACGTCCCCGGCCGCGGCCGTCGAACGCTGGAACGAAAGAGGCTCGTTGCGACATGGACTCCGCCGCGAACGCCCGGAAGGGCGTCCTCCTTCTCGCCGCGCTCGTTCTCTCGGCCACGGGCTGCGTCACGACCGAGTCGAAGAGCTCCTCGCTCCCGGGCGGCTCGGCCGACGGTGGCGGCTCTTCGCGCGGCTCGACCGAGAGCGCCCGTTCCGACCCCGCTCCCGCTCCGGAGCCCTACCGGTTCCGGACGCAGAACGAGCTCTTCGTCCGGCTCGACGGAGCCCTCAAGGCGAGCCGTGAGCTGATCGACGACCCGCTCAAGACCGGGAAGCTCGAGGATTTCATCCGGGGCGCCGCCGACGCGAACCTGAGCGTCCTCCTCTCCGAGCTTTCGATCGGCTCGGAGCGCAATCGCATCATCGCCGCCGGCGCCCTCGGCTACTCCACGAATCCGGTGGTCCGCGGCCCCCTCGCCAAAGCGCTCGAGGACGAGTCGAGCTCGGTCGTGTCGAACGCCCTCCACTCGCTCGCGATCGTCGGGCGGCCCGGCGACGGGCTCGACGCCGCGATCGCGCGCCTCCGGGACCCGGATCCGGCCGTCCGCTCGAACGCGGCGCTCGCGCTCGCGACCGTGACGCCGCGGGGCGGGGCTTCTCTCGCGACCGAGCCGCTCGTGATCGCCCTTCTCGACGAGGATCCGGTCACGCGCGCGAACGCCGCGCTGGCGCTCGGAGCGATCGGCGACGGGGACGCTGTCGGCCACCTCGCCCAGGCGCTCTCGGACGACATGCCGCGCGTCCGCGCCCTGGCGGCCCAGTCGCTCGGGCAGCTCAAGGCCCGCGGCGCGATCCGCGCGCTCGTCGGCCGACTCGAGGACCAGAACTCGCTCGTCCGCGACCGCGTGCGCCAGGCTCTCATCGCCATCACCGGCCACGACCGCGGCCCCGACCCGAAGGCGTGGGAGGCGGATCTCCGCTCCTGAGGGCGCTCCTTTCGCCTCCGTCGCGGGCGGCACGGCTTGACAACCCGGCCGTCCTCCCGCTATCACGTGAGGCGAGTGAGGCTGGGGGCAGCTCGATCAAGAAAACCTCACCGACCGGACCCGAGCGCGTCGACGCGAGTCACGACTGACGGACGCGGCACTCGGGTCTTCCTCACGGACTCGTTCACGAGCCGAGCTTCGCCCGTCGCGGAGGGCGGGACGGGAGTCCAAGGGATGGTCTGGTACCTCGTCGGCGCCGCGCTCTGGATCGTGTCTCTTCTGCTCGTGATCATCGTCTACAAGGGCGAGAACGCCCGCAACTCGAGGCGCGCCATGGAGCTCGAGAAGCGGTTCTCCGCGCTGCAGGGCACGCTGCGGCGGCTGCGCGGCGGCCCCGGAGTGCCCGAGGACGATGCGCTCCCGCACGAGCACAAGGGCACGGCCGAGCCCTGACGGCGTCGAAACGTCAGAGCGTCATCGTCGGGTCGACGTCGAGCGCGACCGTCGCGCCGCGCGCGGCCTTCCCCTGCCACGGCCGCACGAGCGCGACGATCCGGCCGAGGATCTCCCGCTCCCGGCGCTTCACCTTGACGAGAACGTGCCAGCGGAAACGGTCGCGGATCCGCCGGACAGGGCACGGGGCCGGACCGAGCGTCTCGGCGTCGCCGCCCGCGTCACGGAGCGTCCTATCGATCGCCTCGCGCGCCTCGCGCGCGCGCTCTCGAACACGCTCGTCGTTTTTCCCGGACACGACGATCCGCGCGACGCGCGAGTAGGGCGGGTAGGAGAGGCGCTTCCGGAACTCGAGCTCGACCCGCGCGAAGCCCTCGAAGTCGTGCCGGGCCGCGGCGGCCACGCAGAAGTGGTCGGCGTGCCAGGTCTGAAGGATGACGCGGCCGGGCTCGTCGCCTCGGCCAGCGCGCCCGGCGACCTGCGTCAGGAGCTGGAACGTGCGCTCCGCCGCTCGGAAGTCGGGGACCGAGAGGCTCGTGTCGGCGCTCACGATCCCGACGAGCGCGACGTTCGGAAAGTCGAGCCCCTTCGCGATCATCTGCGTGCCGACGAGGAGGTCGGTCGCACCCTGCCCGAACTCGTCCAGCGCCCGCTCGTGCGCCCCGCGGGACCGCATCGTGTCGGAGTCCATCCGCACGGCCTTCGCGTCCGGCAGGACCTGCGCCACGTCCTTCTCGAGCCTCTCGGTGCCCGCGCCGGACTGCGCGTACGCCGCCATCGCGCAGGCGGGGCACTTCGAAGGGCGGATCTCCTCGCGGCCGCAGTAGTGGCAGAGGAGGCGCCCGAGCCGCTCGTGCCAAGTGAGACCGACGTCGCACCGGGCGCAGCGCGCGACGTGGCCGCAGAACCGGCAGTGGAGGTGAGTCGAGTGGCCGCGCCGGTTGAGGAAGAGGATCGCCTGGCGCCCGGCGGCCACCGTCTCCCGGAGCGCGGCGGCGAGAGGCCGCGAGATCGAGAGCGGGAGGCCGGGCTCGGGCTTCACGCTCGTGCGGTCGACGATCTCGACCGCGGGCAGCCCCCGGCCTCCGACGCGCGCCGGCAGGCGGAGGAGCGCGTACTTCCCCGTGACCGCGTTCTTCCACGACTCGAGGCTCGGCGTCGCGGATCCGAGGATGACGACCGCGCGCGCGAGCGAGCCGCGCACGACCGCGAGGTCCCTGGCGTTGTAACGCGGCACGCTCTGCTGCTTGTAGGTCCCCTCGTGCTCCTCGTCGACGACGATGAGGCCGAGTTTCGGGATCGGCGCGAACACCGCCGACCGGGCCCCGACGACGACGCTCGCCCGGCCTGCGCGGATCCTCCGCCACTCCTCGAGTCGCTCGTGATCGGAGAGATGGCTGTGGAGCACCGACACTTCGCCGGCCCGGCTCCGGAACCGGGCGAGCGTCTGAGGGGTGAGCGAGATTTCCGGGATGAGGACGAGGGACGAGAGGCCCTTCTCTCTCGCGATCTCCATCGCGCGGAGGTAGATCTCCGTCTTCCCGGAGCCGGTCGTGCCGTGGAGGAGGAACGTCGCGGCCTCGCCGCTGCCGATCTTCGGCAGGACGCCCGCGAGCGCGCGCTCCTGGTCGGGAGTGGGCGTCGGCGGCGCCGCGGGCGGAACTCGCGACGGCGCGAGGACCGGGACCCGGGGGAGCGACTCGACCGCCACGACGCCGTCTTTCTTCAGGGTCGCGAGCGCCGACGCCGCCGCCGGGAGGACGCCGCCCCGCCGCATGTCGGCGAGCGGGACGGGGCCGGGCGCGGCCGCGAGAAGGCGGAGGATCTGCGAGCGCCGGGCGAACCGGACCGGGAGAGATCTCGCGAGCCTCTCGGCCTCGGCGGGGTCGAGCCGGAGGCGCGCGCAGGGCTCGCGCGTGGGATCGGTCGCGCGGCGCCGCACCGGCGCGGGCAGGACCGCCTCGAGCGCCTCGCCCCACGAGCAGCCGTAATAGTCGGCGACGAATCGCGTGAGCGGGAGGAGGTCGGCCGCGACGAGCGGCTCGTCCTCGTCGAGGATCCTCGAGACGTCCTTCGTCCGCGCGGCGTCGTGGCGCGGCGCGTCGAGAAGGCTCACGACGTAGCCCTGGCGTGAGCGCGGGCCGAACGGCGCGAGGACACGGCTCCCGATCTTGAGCCGTCCGACGAGCGGCGCGGGCACGCGGTAGTCGAACTCGCGGTCGAGAGGGAGCGGGAAGACGACGCCAGCGTAGGGCTTTCCGTCCCCGGGAGCCGTCACCGGAGCGGACCGGACGCGGGGGAAGAGGAGGAGGGGGGCGGCGACTGACCCCCCTTTCCCGCCGGCGCCTCGGCGCACGCGCACGGACTCGCGCCGCAGCGCGAGCAGCCTCTTCCATACTTCGCGACGAGCGCCGCCTCGAGATCCACACCGCTCACGTTCGCGACGGACGCGGCCCACGCGAGCACGTCCGAGAGCTCTTCCGCGAGGGTAGCGCGGTCGCCGGACCTGAGCGCGCGGGACACCTCGCCCACCTCCTCGACGAGCCAGGCGAACGTCGCGGGAAGGCCGCGCCGGCGGTCCTTCTCGAGGAAGGTGTCCGCGATGAGGCGCTGGAACCGAGCGACCGTGAGCTGCCCGGGATCCTCCGGCGGGGCCATCAGCCGGCCACCTTGAGCGTTACGATCGTGACGTCGCGGACGGCTTTCGTCTCCCCGCGGAACTTCTCGATCCTCCCCCCGATGATGTTGACGAACGCGGAGGAGTTCATCTTCGCGTTCTGTCCCAGCATCTCGACGAACTTCTCGCGGCCGATCTCCTCTCCGGCCGCGTTCGCCGACTTGAACGCGCCCTCCGTGAAGAGGACGATCCTGTCGCCCGCGGCGAGGTCGATCGTCGTCTCCTTCAGCGTCTTGTCGAAGATCGGGCCGGGGTCGAGCCCGAGCGCGATGCCGTCGGGATGGATCTCCTCGGGGCGCCCGTTCGAGCCGCGGAGGAGGACCATGGCGTTGTGCCCGGCGTTGGCGAGGACGACCCTCCGCGAGGCGGGCTCGAGCACGGCGCAGAAGATCGTGACGTACATCCCCTTCCGAATGTCGCGGTGGAGCGAGCGATTGACGCGGCGGAGGATCTCGCCCGGGCTCGCGCTCCGCTCCATCTCGGCGCGGAGGAGGCTCCGCGCCATCGTCGACAGCATCGCGGCCGGAACGCCGCGGCCCGAGAGCCCGCTCACGACGAGAGCGAACCGGTCGCCCTCGAGCGGCACGAAGTCGTAGTAGTCGCCGCCCACGTCCGACGTTCCCTTGTGGTAGACGTCGATCTCGTATCCGTCGAGCGCCGGCACCGCCTCGGGAAGGAGCTTCGACTGGATCTCGGACGCGACGTTGACGTCGTGCTTGAGCGCGAGGTTTTGCCGCTCGAGCTCCTGCGCCTCCTTGAGCGACCGCGTCATCTGGTCGACGGTCCGGGCGAGGAGTCCGATCTCGTCGTGGGTCGTCGACTTCGTGCGGTGGTCGAGGTTTCCGCTCGCCACCACCTCGATGTCGCGGACGAGAGACGTGATCGGGCTCGTCATGCGGCGCGTCACGAAGAACGAGACCCCGGCCGCGAGCACGACGAAGACGAACGTCATGCCGAAGAACGAGAGCGTGATGCCGAGGAGCTTGTCCTCGATCGCCCGCTCGCGGAGAAGCACGTACGCCGTGTGCGACACCTTTCCGGCCGAGTCGGTGACGGGCGCCGAGTAGAGGCGGACGCGGTCGCGGCCGTCCTTCCCTTCCTGGATCTCGATCGGGGTCGGGTGGAGACGTCCGTCGGCGCCCTCGAGCTCGTACCGGCGGCTGTTCCTCCTGCCCCCGTAGAATTCGATTCCCGAGCCGACCGGCGCGCTTTGCTCGATCGAGAGCTTCCCGTCGTCCCCGACCGTGGCGCTCGCCACCGCCACCTTGCCCACCTCGGAGAGGGCCTCGGCGCCGTCGGTCGCCCGGTGCTTCAGGAGCGAGCTCAGCCGCTCGACGTTCTGCTTCGTCCGCTCGTCGTATTGGCGTTTGAGGGCGTCGCGCTGCTTCGCCGCCTCGGAGCCGAGCCGCCGCTCGCGCGCCTCGGCGTCGCCGTCGCTCGGGGGGGGCGCGAGCGTTATGCCGTAGTACTCGCGGAGATAGTCGGCGTTTTGAACGCCATTCTCCTTCATCCACTCGCCGATCTCGCGCACGGTGCCGTGCGAGAGCTTCCAACAGCCCGGGTCGAGGAGCGCGATCGACGTCACGAGCGACGCGCCGAACCCGTCGATCTCGCGGTCGAACGCGTGCCGGATCTGGCGCGTGACGATGACGCCGAAGACCGCCATGAGTCCGGCGAAAGTGAGGCTGATGACGAGCGTGAATTTGAGCGCGAGCGAGAGGCCCGTGATCGGAAGCGAGCCCTTCGCGGTCCGGGCCGCGGACTCCTCCGGCGCCTTCCTCGCCTCGGTCTCGACGTTCCGGATCTCGGTCGGCCGGCGGAGGTGGACGGTCGAGGCGCGCTTCTTGCTCTCGCTCGTCTCGCCGCTCGTCGCGGGGGCCGGACGTTTCACGCGGTCGGCCATGGTGAACGTGTGCGTGCTTCTCGGGACGCGCGCTCGCCCCGAGCGAGCGCCGGACCGGCTATCCCGCGACCGCGCGCCAGAGATGGAGTGCGACGTTCGCGTAGATTCCCGCGACGGCATCGTCGAGGGCGATGCCCCATCCGCCGCGGGCTCCCTCCAGTCTTCTCGCCGGGAACGGCTTGACGATATCAAATAGCCGAAAAGCGACGAAACCAAAAAGAACGTCGCCGGGGCCCGGAGCTGAGAGGGAGAGGAGAGTGATCGCCTGGCCGGCGACCTCGTCGAGGACGAACGCGGACGGGTCCTTTTTGTCCTCGATCCGCTCGGCCGACGCGCCGAGCGCCACCGAGGCGAGGAACGCCGCCGCCGCGACGGAGAGGACGGCGAGGGCGTACGAGGCGCCCTCGCGCGGAAGGAGGAAAAGGATCGCGGCGGCGGCGGCCGCGCTCGCGACCGTGCCGGGCGCGAGCGGCGAAAGGCCGAGAAAGAAGACCGAGTAGGCCGCGCGGCGCGCCGCGTCCAAGCGGCGCCCCGGCACGCCGTCCGTGCTCAGAGCTCGCGCTCCGCCCGGAGCATCGCGACGATCCGCGGGAGGTAGAGAGCGCCGGACCACGCGGTGAGGCCGACCGTGGCCCAGAGGAGCGCCGCGGCGAAGGCCCGCGCCCACCCGACGCCGCGGAAGTGGCCGAGGTAGAGGAGGATCGCCGCGATCGCGACGCACTGCACGACCATCTTCGACTTCCCGAGCCAGGACGAGAGGAGGTTCCCTCCCTGCGCTTCGGCGAATCCGCGGAAACCGGTGACGAGGAACTCGCGCGTGAGGATGACGACGATCATCCAGGGCGCGACCATGCCGTCGAGCGCGTGGATGCCCGAGAGGAAGACGAGGACGCCGCAGACGACGATCTTGTCCATGAGCGGGTCGGCGACGCGCCCGAAGTCGGTGAAGAGCTTCCGGCGCCGGGCGATCCAGCCGTCGAGCGTGTCGGTCAGCGCCGCGGCCACGAAGAGGACGAGCGCCGCGTCGACGATGAAGACCTTCGCGGCGGTCCATTCCCTGCCGAGCACGGCGACCGCGCCGTCCTGAACGAGGAAGAGGAGGATGAAGATCACGAGAGCGAGGACGAGCCGCGCCATCGTCAGCTTGTTGGGGAGGTTCATGTCTCCGGGTGAAACGCCTCGCGGCCCACCTCGGCGAGAAGGTCGTAGCCGCGCGTTCCCGTGACGCGGGCGCTGACGAACTCGCCGGGCGCGAGCCCGCGGTCGCCCGCGCGGACGAAGACTCGGCCGTCGATTTCCGGAGCGTCGCGGTACGTCCGAGCGACGAACCGGCCCTTCGACCGGGCGTCCGGCCCGTCGACGAGGCACAGGGCCTCGGTGCCGACGATCTCGCGGTTCCGCTCGAAGGCGATCTTCTGCTGCGCCTCCATGACGCGGCGGTACCGGGCCGCCTTCACCCGCGGCGGCACCGTGTCCTCGAGGCGCTCGGCCGGCGTCCCGTCCTCGACCGAGTAGGTGAACGCGCCCACGCGGTCGAAGCGCTGCTCGCGGACGAAGTCGAGAAGCTCCTCGAACTCGCCCTCGGTCTCGCCCGGGAACCCGACGATGAAGGTCGTGCGGATCGCGACCTCCGGGATGCGAGCGCGGAGCTTTCCGAGATTGCGGCCGATCTCGGCCGAGCGGAGCTGGCGGCCCATCCTCCTCAAGACCGCGCGGCTCCCGTGCTGGAGCGGCATGTCGAGGTACTTGACGACTTTCGCGTTCCTCGCCATCGCCTCGACGAGGTCGTCGGTGAAGAACGCGGGGTAGGCGTAGAGGAGCCGCACCCACGCGACGCCGTCCACCTGCGCGACCGCGTCGAGAAGATGCTGGATGCGATTCCCGTCCGATCGGTCGCGGCCGTATGAGGTCGTGTCCTGCCCGATGAGGACGATCTCCCGCACGCCGCGCCGCGCGAGGCCTTCCGCCTCCGCGACGACGTCGGAGAGCGGCTTCGACCGGAAGACGCCGCGGATCGCGGGGATCGCGCAAAACGTGCACGGATTGTCGCAGCCCTCCGAGATCCTGAGGTACGCCGTGTGCCGCGGCGTGAGCAGCACGCGGTTCCGGTCGTCCATGCGGGGATCGGCCGCGGCGTGCGCGGGGGCCTCGCCGCGCGGCGCCGCCGTCCGCCCGAGGAGGCTCCGCACGGTCGCGGGGAACTCCGCGTAGTCGCGGATCCCGACGAAGGAGTCGACCTCGGGGATCTCGCGCCGGAGCTCGTCGAGGTAGCGCTCGACCATGCAGCCCGCGACCACGACCGCCCTCACTCGGCCCTCGGCCTTGAGCCGCGCCATGTCGAGGATCGTGTCGATCGACTCCCGCTTCGCCTTCTCGATGAAGGAGCACGTGTTCACGACGACGACGTCGGCGTCCTCCGGGCGGGGGCAGAAAACGAAGAGCGGATCGTCGGCAAGCGCGCCGAGGATCCGCTCGGAGTCGACCAGGTTCTTCGGGCAGCCGAGGCTGACGAGCGAGAGCCTCACGCCCTTGGGCGCCGTCAGTCCGTCTCTGGATCGGGCTCTGGTCTTGTCAGCCATTCCTCGATCGTCGTACGGACCTCGCGGGATCCGCTCCCTCGGTGCTCTCCGACGATGCCGTCCCGCTCCATCAGCTCGAGGAGGCGGTTCGCGGTCACGTAGCCGACGTCGAGCCGCCGCTGCAGGAGCGAAACGGATCCACGGCCGCTCTCGAGCACGATCCGGACAGCCTGGCCGTACGTCTCGGCGTCGATGGCGGACGGCGCGGGCGTCGCGGTGACGGGGGGAATCGGCGAGGCCGGACGGACCCGCGGGACGCTCCCGCGCGATTCCCGTCCCGACCGGGCAATCTCGTCGATGACTTCGTCGAAGAGCGACAATTGTGCCTTCCGCGGCTCGGGCGCGGAAGGGGGCTCCTCGCCCGGGGACGGCGCGCCGCCCGCGGGCCCGTCCTCGTTTCCGGCCTCCGCCGCGGCGTCGAGCCCGGGGCCGGCTAGAGCTGCGCGCTCGGGCTCCGGCTCCGGGTCGTCCTCGAGATCGATCTCCTCCGGGTCGGCGCCGGCGTATTCCCTCCGGGCAACGACCGGCGGCTCGGGCTCGTGCTCGTCCGGCGGCTCGAACTCGTCGTCGGCCGCCTCCTCGGGCTCGGGCTCGCGTTCGGCCTCGGGCTCGAGCTCGTTCCCGTTCGCCGTGTCCTCCGGCTCGGCCTCGACAACCGCCGCCGCCGCCGCCGCCTCCTCCTCTTCCTCGACCGCCGGCATGGGCGCGGGCTCGGATTCGCTCACTTCCTCCTCCGCGACGGCCCGTCCCGGAGCCGCGGCGACCGGCCCGGCGGAGGCCCGCACGCCGGCCCTCTCGCTCCTTTCCTCCTCCTCCTCCTCGTCCATCTTTGCGGGCTCCTCGGCGACGGCGACGGGCGCCTCTTCCGGGATCGCCGGCTCCTCATCCCGGCGGCGCCAGCGAAGCCGCGACCGCTCTCCCGCCGCCGTCCCCCCGGGGGGGGCCGGCTCCGCGTCGCCGCGCGCGTCGCGGGGGTCGGGTCCGACGGGCACGAAGTCCGGACCGGCCGAGCTGCGGCGTGACGACGCGCGCACGGCGGTCTCGAGGATCTCGGCCGCGGCCCGTTCGTCCGAGCCCGCGCCTCTCCGGGGCGCGTCCGCCGCCTTTTTTTCCTCCGCGGTCGGCGCGACGGGGACCGGAACCATGCCCACAGGCTCCTCGTCGTCCGTCGTCCGCTCGATCGCCTCGATCACGGAGGCCGTCTCGACGTCCTCATTGCCGAGCGCGTCCTCTTCCTCCTCCTCCGTCGTGTCCTCGTCCTCGGCGGCCGCCGGCCCGTTTTCTCGAACGAGCGACGTGAAGAACCAGTCGGTCGCGAAGATGAGCGAGATGAGCGAGACGAGGACGAGGAGCGCCGTGGCGCCGAGGGTGTCGAAGGACGCCGTCATGCGCCGCGCGAGGAACTCTCCCGCGACGCCGCCGTGGACGAGGGCGCCGGCCCCGTCCTCGCCCGGGAATGCGAGCCCGAAAAGCCCGGCGAGGGCCGTCGTGAAGACGGCGACGCCGAACGCCTTGAGGAGGAGGCCGCGCACGCCCTGGCGGAAGAACACGGCGCCCGACCAGAAGAGCGTGAACCCGAGGAGGGAGTAGACTGCGAGGCCGAAGGGGCGGAAGATCGCCTTGCCGACCGAGAAGCTCACCTCCGACCGGCTCTCTAGCACCGCGGAGTCGAAGTAGTCGCCCGGAGCGTAGAGGAGGAGCGAGACGGAGGCGAAGACGGACGCTCCGAAGAGGGCGAGGGCCCAGAGCTCGAGGGCCGAGAGGCGGAGGTGCGGCCGCGGAGCGCCGTCCTCCTTCGCCGCCTCGGCGGGTGGGTCGGCGTCCCCGTCCGCGGCCACCTCGGCCACGAGCGCGGGTTCGCTCGCGGGCCTCTCGGCCCGGGTTTCGGGCCGCGCCGCGGCCGGTCCGCGCTTCGAGAGCGCTTCCCGGAAGAACTGCTGCCAGACGTCCGTCGAGCTGGCCGGGACCTGCGGTTGGAACGGCGTGTTCGCGCTCATGAATGACTCTCCGGGACTCACGTCGCGGCTTCCGCGGCGTCGCGATTCGAATCGTCTTTCGGGAACCGGGCCTCCCACTCCTCGAGGGTGAGGAGCACCTCGCGCGCCTGGCTCCCCTTGTATTTCCCGACGAGACCCTCCTCGGCCATCATGTCGACGAGCCGCGCCGCGCGCGTGTACCCGATCTCGAGGTGCCGCTGGAGGAGCGAGACCGAGCCGCGCTGCGAGGCGAGCACGATCCTGACGGCCTGCTCGTAGAGGTCGTCCCTCTCCGACGGGTCCTGGCCGGACTCGCCGGGCGCCCGCAGGAGCTCCGCGGAGAAGACGGGCTGGTGCTTCGACTTGAGGTAGTCGACCACCCGCTTCACCTCGGCGTCGGCGACGAAAGCGCCCTGCGCGCGGAGGAGGTTCGACGTGCGCGGGGCGAGGTAGAGCATGTCGCCCTGCCCGAGCAGCTTGTCCGCGCCGTTCTGGTCGAGGATCGTGCGCGAATCGACCTTGCTCGCGACCTTGAACGAGATGCGGCACGGCATGTTCGCTTTGATGAGGCCCGTGATGACGTCCACGGAGGGCCGCTGCGTCGCGAGGATCACGTGGATGCCGACCGCGCGAGACTTCTGCGCGAGGCGCGTGATGCTCGCCTCGACCTCCCTCGAGCCGGCCATCATGAGATCGGCCAGCTCGTCGACGATGATCACGATGTACGGGAGATGCGTCACCGGCTCGTCGCATCCGCTCGGGTTGTTGTTGGGGTCGAAACCGAGCCGGTTCCAGACTTCCTTCTTCCCGAGCTTGTTCAGGCTCGCGATGTTCCGGACTCCCGCGCGGGCGAGGTGCTCGTAGCGCTCCTCCATCTTCCCGACGGCCCACTCGAGGATGGACGGCGCCCGTTTCATGTCGGTCACGACCGGCGTCAGGAGATGCGGGATGTCGGCGAAGGACGACAGCTCGACCATCTTCGGGTCGATGAGGATGAGCCTCACGTCCTCCGGGCTCCGCGCGAGGAGGATGCTCATGATGATCGCGTTGATGCTGACCGACTTCCCGGCGCCGGTCGAGCCGGCGATGAGGAGGTGCGGCATCGCCGCGAGGTCCTCGACGAGGGGCGTTCCGGCGGAGTCCTTCCCGAGCATGAGCGGGATCGCGAGCTGGCTCCGCGCGAAGCCCTCGGTCGACGCGAGGTCCTTGAGCCACACGGTCTCGCGCACGGCGTTCGGCACCTCGACGCCGACCGTCGACTTGCCCGGGATCGGCGCCACGATCCGCACGGACTTCGCCGAGAGCGCCATTGCGAGGTTGTCGGAGTACGAGACGATCCTGTTCACCTTGATCCCGGCGCCGATGACCATCTCGTACTGCGTGACGGCGGGTCCGCGCAGGATCTCCACGACGCGCGCGTCGATCTTGAACTCCTCGAGGGTCTTCTCGAGGAGGCGGCTCGTCCGCCGGATCTCGTTCTCGTACTCGCCGAGCGGCGGATAGACGGGCTCCTCGAGTAGGTCGAGCGACGGGAAGCAGTAGCCGTCCTTCCCCGGGGGGCGCTCGGGCGCCGGCCTGTGCGCGCCGCGCCGCGCGCCGCTCCGCGGCCTCGGAGCGGACGCCGGCCGGGGGGGCGGGGGGGGCTCGGGCCGCGCCGCGACGTCCGGCGGCGCTGACGATGGATCGACGTCCTCCGCGGGCGTCGCGGCGGGCGTTCGCCGGGCGCGGGGCGGGGCGGGCCTTTTTTCCGCCTCCTCGGCGGCGGCGGGCGCCTCGGCCGCGGCCGATGCCCTCCCCTCTCCCTCCGGCTCCCCCCTCGGGGGCTTTTCCCGGCGCTGCTCCCCCGCTCCGTCCGCCGCGGGGATCGACCCTTCCGGCGTCGCGAGCCGGCCCTCGCCCGCGCCGTCGGTCGCGAGGCCCGCGACGAATCCGCGGAGTCTCTCGGCCCAGCCGCGGAACGCCTCCGAACGCGCGACCTCGACGGGCTTTTTCCGCAGGGCGCCGACGACGCGCACGAACGCGCCGACGAGAAGGTAATCCGTCGTGAGGAGGAGCGACGACGTGACGAGCGTCAGGAGGATGACGATCGACCCCGTCCGGGAGAACCGGGGGGCCAAGACTTCCTGGAGGAGCGCGCCGACCCAGCCGCCGCGGTACGGGATCTCGAGGATCGACCCGAGCGCCGCGAGGCAGAGGAAAAGGACGAGCGCGCCGCCCGCCTTCACGAGGAGGTTGCGGATCCGCTTCTCGAGGAAGAGGAGAGCGGCCCAGACGAAGCAGAGCGCGGGGAGCGAGAAGGAGAGGAGCCCCGCGGCGTCGAGGAGCCCGCCGCCCACGACCGCGCCGACGGGTCCGCAGAGGTTTCGGGAGGAGTCCTCGTGTTTTGCGTAGGAAAGGAGCGAGAGCAGGAAGAAGAGACCGAGGCCGAGGAGCGCGACGCACGTCGCCTCGACGACAGTCTCCCGCTTCAGCCGCCTCTTCCGGTCAACGCCGCCGTCCGGCGCCGGCTTTCTTCGCCGGCCCCCGGACCGGTCCCTCCCGCCCGGCATGGAGATCCTCCAGGATCCTCACGATGCGACCCGCGACCGCCTCTTTCCGCCCGGAAAGGCGCGCCGCTCTCCGACTCCCGTCCGCGAACAGCACGGTCGCCGCGATGAAGGGCGACGCGAGCGTCTCCGGACGGTTCAACACGATGAAGTCGAGGTTCTTTCGCGCGAGCTTCCGCTCGGCGCGGGCCGTCCCGGCCCGGGCCTCGAGCGCGAAACCGCCGACGATCCTCCGTCCCTTCCGCCGGGCGAGCCCCGCCACGATGTCGGGGTTCCGAACGAGGCGGAGCGCGACCGGCTCCCGCCCTCGTCCGTCCGGCTTCTCGAACTTGCCAACGACCGGCCGCGCCGGCCGGAAGTCCGCCACCGCGGCGGCCATCACGAGTCCGTCCGACCCGTCGAACGCGCGCGACAGCGCCGCCTTCATCTCACGGGCGCTCTCGACGCGCACGATTTCGACCCCCTTCGGAGGGTCGAGTGCCACGGGGCCCGAAACGAGCGTCACGTCGTGACCGCGTCTCCGCGCGGCGGCGGCGATGGCATAGCCCATCCGCCCGGACGAGAAGTTCCCGAGGTACCGGACTCGATCCCACCGCTCTCGCGTGGGCCCGGCCGACACGAGGACTTTCAGTCCGCGACGGTGTTTCGGCATCGCTCGACGGCCCGCGACCCATCGACAAGCCGGATGGGAAACGGATGGTGGTGCCTTCGCCACCGCCCGGGGACGAAGTCCGCGACCCCATGCTTTCGAAGTCGGGCCGCATTATAGGAACGGGGTTTCCCCGTGCCTACGCCGGCTCGACGGGGGGCTTGCGGGCGGGGAGCCCGACGCGCCTGAGCGCCTCCTTCACGACGTCGTCGATCTCGGCCATGCGGCCCGTGGCCGCGTACCCCTCCGCGAGCCAGCCCGCCACGGGGCCGAGGAAGGAGAACCCGTGAGCCGAGAGCCTCCTGACGTTGTCCTGCACGATCGGGCTCTCCCACATCCGGTCGTTCATCGCCGGGCAGAAGAGGACCTTCGAGGGAGGGGTGGCGAGGAGCGTCGCGGTCACGAGGTCGTCCGCGAGCCCGGCCGCGACCTTTGAGAGGACGTTCGCGGTCGCGGGCGCGACGAGGACGAGGTCGGCCTCGCCCGCGAGCCTCAGGTGTTCGGCGCGGGTCGTGTCCTCCCAGAGGTCGACGAGCGCTTTCTTCCCCGACAGCGCCTGGAAGGTGTGCGCCGTGACGAGCCGCTCGGCGTCCCGCGTCATCATGACGGTCACGTCGGCGCCGCGCTGCCTGAGCTGCGAGACGATCTCCGCCGCCTTGAACGCCGCGATGCTCCCCGTGACGCCGACGAGGACGCTCTTTTCTCTCCCGCCGGCGCCGGCGCGCTTCGGCTCACCCGCCATGGCCGCCGCCTCTCTCCCGTTCCGGGGGGAGCGCGCCGCGCTCGCGGAGGTGCCGCTCGAGCCTCTCGGTCGCCGCGTCGATGTGGTCGTTCACGATCACCGCATCGTACTTCGGCCGCTCCTCCATCTCCCGCCGCGCCGTGTCGAGGCGGCGGCGGATGACCTCCTCGGGCTCGGTCCCGCGGTGACGGAGACGCCTCTCGAGCTCCTCCATCGACGGCGGCGCGAGGAAGACGGTCGCGACCGGGACCCCGCTCGCGCGCACCAGCGCCGCGCCCTGGACGTCGATCTCGAGGAGGCACGAGACCCCGTCCCGGAGCGTCCTCTCGACCTTCTCGCGGAGCGTTCCGTACAGGTTCCCGTAGACGTCCGCCGACTCGAGGAACTCGCCCCGCGAGCGGCGCTCCTCGAAGTTCTCGCGCGAGAGGAAGTGGTAGTGGACCCCGTCGAACTCGCCCGGGCGAGGCGCGCGGGTCGTCGCGGTCACCGACTTCCGGATGGCGCGCGGGTTCCTCTCGAGGAGCCGCCGCACGATCGTCCCTTTTCCAACTCCGCTTGGGCCGGAGAGGACGACGAGGAGCGGTCGCGGCGCCTCACTCAATGTTCTGCACCTGCTCGCGGAGCTTCTCGATCTCGACCTTGATCGCGACGACGGCGTGGCTCACGGCGACGTCGTTCGACTTCGATCCGGTCGTGTTCGTCTCGCGGAACATCTCCTGGACGAGGAAATCGAGCTCGCGCCCGACGTCGCCGCTCGTCTTTCCGAGGAGGGTCTCGAACCGCTCGAGGTGGGCGCCGAGGCGCGCGATCTCCTCGGTCGGGTCCGTCCGGTCGGCGAGGACCGCGACCTCGCGGGCGAGGTCCTCGGGCCGCACGGAGGCGGCGTCGCCGAGGAGCCGTCCCACGCGCTCGACGAGCTTCCGGTGGTGCTCCTCGATGACCCTCGGGGCTCGTGCGGCGATCCTCGACACGAGCCCTCCGATCGACTTCGACCGGCGGCGGAGCTCGGCCGCGAGCTTTTTCCCCTCGGCGTTCCGCGAGCGCGTGAAGGCGTCGAGCGCCCTCTCCACAGTCGCGAGAACGCGGGCGCTCTCCTTCGGGTCGAGGTCCTCGCTGTCGACGGGCCGGAAGACTCCGGGAAGCGAGGCGGCGAGCGCGAGGTCGGGCCGGCCCTCGAGCTTGAGCCGCTTCCCCGCCGCGGCGAGCGCCGACACGGATTCGGCCAGCGCCTCGGAGTCGAGGGCGTAGGTCGTGCCGCCGCGCTTCCGCTCGAGCCGGACCACGACGTCGACGGCGCCCCGCACGACCCGCCGCCGCGCCGCCTCCTCGATCGCGGGAGAGAGCGACTCCACCTCGCGCGAGGCCTTCACGGCGAGCTTGAGGAACCGGTGGTTGACCGAGCGGATCTCGACGCCGATCCGGTGCCGCGGGCTCTCGAGCGACGCCCGGCCGAAGCCGGTCATGCTCGCGGGCATCTACGCGCGGCTCCCGGGCTTCACCGCGGGGCCCGCCGTCCCGCTCCGGCAGAGCGGGCAGTCGGGCGGCTCGTACGCGGGCGCCTCGACCTCGAAAAGCGCTCGGAACGGGACCGGGGCGAACGCCGCCCGGCCCGCGCCGCCCGAGCGGTCGACGATCGAGGCCACGGACGTCACGACCCCGCCCGCGGCGAGGACGACCTCCATCACCTCTTTCGTCGAGCCGCCGGTCGTCACGACGTCCTCGCAGACGAGGGCTCGCTCGCCGCGCTCCACGCGGAAGCCGCGGCGGAGCGTCATGGCGCCGTTCGCGCGCTCGGTGAAGATCGCCCGGACGCCGAGCGCCCGCGCGACCTCGTGCGCGATGACGATCCCGCCCAAGGCGGGGCCGACCACGACCGAGTTATTGGCGCCCCGGACGAGCGCCGCGAGAGAGAGGCCCAGGCGCTCGGCCTTCGCGGGGTATTGGAGGACCAGCGCGCACTGGAGATAGCGGTTCGAGTGGAGGCCCGAGCTCAAGAGGAAATGCCCTTCGAGGAGGGCGCCGCACTCGCCGAAGAGAGCCGAGACCGATTCGGGATCGGACCGCGCGCTCGTCACGCCGTCTCCTTCGCCTCCCCGGGACCCTCGTCGGGCTTCTTTTCGCCGCCCTCCGGCCCCTTCTCTCCGGCGGGTGTGTCGCCCGGGGGCTTCTCTCCCGCGGGCTTTTCTCCGGCGGGCGCGTCTCCCGCCGCCTTCTCGGCCGGCGCCTTCTCGCCCGAAGCGCCGTCCGCGGGGGGAGGAGAAGACGGCGGACTCGGGGTCCCGGCGCCGCCGTTGCCCTCGATCGGCGCCTCGAGTCCCGCGTCGGCGGGCGCCTCGACGGGCGTCGCGCTCCGGACGACGCTCCGCGCCGAGACGGTGATCATGGCGATGATGACGGCGGAGCCGAGGAAGATCCCCGCCACGGTCGCGGTGAACTTGTTGATGCCGCCCGCCTTGACGCCGAACGCCTCGGTGCCCGCGCCGCCGAACGCGCCGGCGAGGCCGCCGCCCTTCGCCTCCTGGAGGAGGATGATGACGACGAGGAGGAGCGACGAGAGGACGAAAACGAGATAGAGGAAGCCGACGAGAAAGTCGATCACGGGACACCTTCGGTTCGGGAGCGCTTCGACGCGAGACCGGCGGTCTCGAAGCGCACTACTGTAATCCGGCCCGGCACGCCTTCAAAGGCCGGGTGGCAAGTCTCGCGTTCCCAACAGGATAGATTCTCGGGTGGGAAGTCGGTACTAGGCGACCCGCTTCGCCTCCTCCGTGCGCGCGAGGAGATCGAGGAACGACTCGGCCTCGAGACTCGCGCCGCCGACGAGCGCGCCGTCGATCTCGGGCGAGGCCATGAGATCCGAGACGTTTCGCGCGTTGACGCTCCCGCCGTAGAGGATGCGGACCGCGCGCCCGGCGTCGCCGTGCGCGCGGAGAATCGCCTCGCGGATCGCCGCGTGCACCTCTACCGCCTGCCGCGGCGTCGCGTTCCGGCCGGTCCCGATCGCCCACACCGGCTCGTAGGCGACGTCGAGCCGGGCGAGGTCCTTCGGCTCGAGGCCCTGGAGCGCCGCGCTGACCTGGCCGAGGACGACGCGCTCGGTCGCGCCGGCTTCGCGCTCCGAAAGCGTCTCGCCCACGCAGACGATCGGCCGGAGCCCGATCGCGAGCGCGGCCGCCGCCTTCTTCCGGACGCGCTCGTCGGTCTCGCCGAAGAACTGGCGGCGCTCGGAGTGGCCGAGGATGACGCTCGTCGCCCCGACCGAGAGGATCATGGGCCCGGACGTCTCCCCGGTAAATGCGCCCGACGTCTCCCAGTGCATGTCCTGCGCGCCGCAGACGACTCCCGAGCCCGCGATCGCCCGCGCCACCGGCTCGACGAAAAGGGCGGGGGGGAAGAGGCCGGCGTCGAGGCGGCCGGCGCGAACGGCCGCCGGACACCGCTCCGCGACGGCCCTCGCGGTCGCGACGGCCGAGGCGAGGTCCTTGTTCATCTTCCAGTTGCCCGCGACGTACGGCCGGCGAGGGGGGCTCGCCATCGCGCTCACGCTCGCTTTCTCTTCCGGGCCGGAGAGCTCTCGCGCGGCGCCCGCGCGCGCGCCCGGGGCCGCACTCGCGCGGAGGCCACCGGCGCCGCGAGGCCGCGGCCGAGAGCCGCCGCGACCGCGCGGACGTCCGCCATGAGCTTCGCGAAGTCCTCGGGGAGGAGAGCCTGCGGCCCGTCGCACTTCGCCCGCTCGGGGTGCGGATGGACGTCGACGAGGAGGCCGGCCGCGCCGGCGGCGACGGCCGCGCGCGACATCGGGATCACGAGCTCCCGCCGGCCCGTCGAGTGGCTCGGGTCGAAGAGAATCGGGAGGTGCGAGACCGACTGCACGTTCGGGATCGCGGAGAGGTCGGCCATGTTCCGGACGGAGTCCTCGAAGCTCTTGATGCCGCGCTCGCAGAGGATCACGTTCTTGTTGCCGCGCGTGAGGATGTACTCGGCCGAGAGGAGGAGTTCGGTCACCGTCGCCGCCATCCCGCGCTTCAGGATGACGGGCTTCTTCGCGCGGCCGATCTCCGAGAGGAGGTTGAAGTTCTGCATGTTCCGGGCGCCGATCTGGAACACGTCCGTGTAGCGCTCGACGAGCGCGACGTCGCGCGTGTCCATGACCTCGGTGACGACCGGCAGCTCGAACTCGTCGCCCGCGTCTCGGAGCATCTTGAGCCCGTCCTCGCCCAGGCCCTGGAACGAGTAAGGGGACGTCCGCGGCTTGAACGCGCCGCCGCGGAGGAGGCCCGCGCCGAGGCGCTTCACGGCCGCCGCGGTCGTCCGGAGGACGTCCATCGACTCGATCGCGCACGGCCCGGCGATGACCGCGACCGCGCGGCCGCCCACCTCGACGCCGTTCACGTTCACGACCGAGTCGGCGTGATGGAAGTCGCGGCTCGCGAGCTTGTACGGCTTCAGGACCGCCATCACCTTCTCGACGCCGGGGAGGGCCTCGAGGGGGAGGGTCCTAAGCTTCTCCTCGTCGCCGATCACTCCGATGATCGTCCGGTGCTCGCCGCGGGAGAGGTGGGTCTTGTAGCCGAAATCGTGGACGATCTGGAGAATCCGGTCGCGCTGGGCCGGCCGGACGTTGGGCTTGAGGACGATGATCATGGTCTCGGGGTCCCGGACGCCGGGATGGGCGTCACTCCTCGGCCGGATAGGAGCCGAGGACCGTGAGGAATCGGCAGAGCTGCGCGACCGAGCGGAGGGCGCGCTTCACCTTCGGGTCGGCGCAGTGTCCGAGGAAATCGATGAAAAAATGCGCATCGCGCGGCCGGTGGGGGCCCATCCGCGACTCGATCTTCGTGAGCGAGAGACCCTGCCGGCGGAACGTGCCGAGGATCTCGTGCAGCGAGCCCACGCGGTCCTCGGCGGCGAGCACGATGCTCGTCCGGTCGGAGCCGCTCGCGCCGCCGAAATCGCGCGAGAGGACGAAGAAGCGCGTGAACGCGTTCGAATCGTCGCCGATGTCGGACTGGATGACGCGGAGGCCGTAGCGGCGCGCCACCTCGGCGCTCGCGACCGCCGCCGCGCGCGGGACCTTCGACGCCTTCTCGGCCGCGAGAGTCGTGCTCGCCACCTCGATCAGGTCCACGGCCGCGCCGAAGTTGTTCCGGAGCCACGACTGGCACTGCTGAAAGGCGTGCGGGTGCGAGTAGACGACGCGCACGTCCTCGATCGCGGCTTTGGAGAGGAGCGAAAGGCGGATCGAGAGGTAGATCTCGGCGCAGATCTTCACCTCGTGCTTCGTGAAGAGGTCGAGCGAGAGGCTGATGCCGCTCCCGAAAGAGTTCTCGCACGGGACGATGCCGTAGTCGGCCGCGCCGCGGGCGACCATCTCGAAGACGGACGCGAGGTCGCGGGCGGGGCGGTACTCGACCGAGTTGCCGAACTTCTTCCGGGCGGCGATGTGCGCGAACGTCCCCGGGGGGCCGAGGAACGCCACGCGGACGCTCTTCTCGATCGAGAGCGAGCCCGACATGAGCTCGCGGTAGACGGAGCGGAGGCACTCGTTGGTGAGGGGGCCGCCGTTCCGGCGCTCGACGCGCTTCAAGACCTCGGACTCGCGCTCGGGGGAGTAGACGGAGACCCCTTCGCGCTCCTTCAGGCGCCCGATCTTCCCCACCACCTCCGCGCGCCGGTTGAGGAGATCGACGATGCGCTCGTCGAGCGTGTCGATCTTCCGCCGGAGCGCGTGAAGGTCCTTCATCAGGGGGTAGAAATCGGTGCCAGGCACCGATTCTGACGGGGAGTCTATCAGCGGAAGAAGTCGTCGTCGTCTCCGCGGCCGCCGCCGAAGAGGTCGTCGCCGCCTTCCGCTTCCTCCGCGAGCCGCTCCTCACGGGTCTTCTCGCCGAAGAAGTACCGCGCGTCCCGCCGCGTCTCCCAGAGGACCGGAAGGACCTCGCCCTCGTCGTCGCGCCGGAGGACGACCCGCACCCTCCGCTCGCTCGTCCCCCGCGTCGCGGTGACGTAGGCCGAGAACGCGCGGCTCGAGAACGAGATCCAGGGCTCGATCCTCTTCAGGATCGCGTCGTCGAGCAAGTTGTTCTTCCGGAGGTCGGCTCCGCCCTCGAAGACCTGGTTCGCGACGTAGGTCTTCCGCGGATCGTACTCCTCGTCGCCCTCCTCCGGCCGGTCCGGCAGCATCCTCCCGAGACGGCGCTCCTCGCGCTCGCGCTTCTCGCGGCGCTTCTTGTCGTCCTGGCGGCGCTTCTTCTCGAGCTCGTCGCGCTTCTCGGAGTCCTCGGGCTCGCTCGCGCGAAACTCGACGATGTCGAGCGCCTTGACGCGGTCTTTCTCCTCGAAGAGGCACCGCAGCACCACCTCGGACGCGGTGTTGACGTTGATCGCCCCCTCCGACCAGATCGTGACGAAGTGCACGAGCCCCGGCACGATCTCGCCGGTCGTCTCGTCGATGAAGTCGTAGAGCAGGTCCTCGGAGATCCCGGGCGCGAGGAGGATCTCGTCCACGGTGATCGGATGGCCCTCGTTCGTCGGGAACGGCGGGATCGACGCCGAGCGCCCCTTCCGCCCGCGGTTCAGGTAGTCGGAGATCGCCCGGACGTAGTTCTTCGCGTCGCCCTCGGAGAGGTCGTACGCCGTGCCGGACCGGAACTCGTCGATGAGCGCGGTCAGCATCTCCGTCGCCTGCTCGCGCTTCTTCTTCGCGTCCTCCTCCGGACGCCCCCTCGTGGTCCGGTCGGCTCCCGTCTCCTCGTCGATCTCGCGGTTCCGCTGGCGCCGCTCGCGCGTGTTCCGCCGCGCCTCCGGCTCGGGCTCGAGCAGCCAGAGGAGGTTGAACTTCCGCGCCTCGTCCTCGATCGTGAGCGTCACCTGGACGTCGTTGTAGCTGTCGGCAAGCCCCGACTGGGCCCACTCGTCCTGCGTCGAATCGATGTCGCCCTCGTTCAAGTCGAACCGGAGGATCGCCCGCGCCTTCTCGATCTCGCCCCGGATAGCGTAGCGCATCTGGTCCTCGTCGCGGTTGTTCGTGACGAGCCGGAGGTTGATCCGCGCGTCGTAGGAGAGGTCGAGGACGAGGACGAGGAGAAGCGCGAGGAGGAGGAGCGTCATGATGAGGGCGGCGCCCGACTCCCCGCCCGCCCGTGCTTCAAGGCGGTCGCGCACGCAGCGGACGAGTCCGTTCCTCATGTTCATGCTGACGCAGACGGCCGCGGCCAGCGGCTTATTCCCGTTCCGGGCGGCGCGGCGCCCGCCCGGCGGGGCGCGACAGGACGACGTCCAGCCGGTCGCTCGCGCGGTCCCACGACTTGTGGAGAAGGACGATATCGGTGCGCCCGTCGGCGTTCAAGTCGCGGAGCCACGCCTCCGATCCGCGCGATGCGGCGTCGCCCGGAGGGAGCGGAATCGAGAGCGAGGGCTTCTCCTCGAACCGAAGCGGCGCCGACCCCCTGAAGACCCCGAGCGAGCCCGCGTCGATCGGCGCGAAGAGGTCGGGCCGGCCGTCGCCGTCGAAGTCGCCGAGGACGCTCGGTCGCGGCGCCGACGTCATCTCGAAGCGCGCCGGTCCTCCCGTCGCGAACGCGACCGGCACGAACCGCTGGACCGACGCGGACGGCGTCCGCGCGAACGGCTCTTTCCCTCCGGCCTCGCGCCGCGCGGGAAACGCGTCGATCCGGAACGCGAGGCTCTTCTCGAGGACGATCCGCGCCCCTTCGAGAATCCCGATCTCCGGGGTGGAGGCGACGCAGAGGTCTCGCCGCCCGTCGCCGTCGAGGTCGAGGAGGGAGGTCTCGAGGATCCAGCCGTCGATGCGGAGGACCTGCGCGGGGGACTCCTCCGGTTCGGGGCCGTCCGCGCCCGAAGTGAAGACGCGGATCGTCCCGGCGGGCCCGTCGACGACGAGGAGGTCCGCGCGGCCGTCGCCGTCGGCGTCGTCGAGGACGACGGGCTCGGCGGGCGACGGCCGGTCGCGCCGCCGCTCGAGCCCGGTCGGAAAGCGCTTCCACTCCCCGGGAAGGACGAGCGGGCCGCCCTTCGATCCGCGGAAAAAGACGATCTCGTCGAGCGTCGCCGCCGCCAGGTCGGGCGCGCCGTCGCCGTCGAGGTCGGCGACGTGGAGCGCCGGGTAGCCGACCGACGCGCGGAAGCGCGAGAGGAGCGCGTCCGAGCCGGGGTCGACCGATCCCGTCGTCATGAGCGGAACGCGGCCGGTGTCTCCGTACGCGCCGGTCGTCGTCTCGCGCGCGAGGATCGCGAACGCCCGCTCGGCGGGGAGGATGAGCTCGTCCCCGGGAGTCCCGCCGAGATCGCGGGCGAGCGGGCGCCAGTGAACGTCGCCCGCGTCCGGCCGAAGCCGGCTCTTGGGCGCGGGCGCGAGCGGCTTTCCGAGCGGAGCGGCTTTCCTCCCCCGGAACGAGACGGCGGAGACGGAGTCCGTTCCGAGGAGGACGAGCTCGCGCGTCTTCGGGTCGCCGTCGACGTCGCCCGTGTCGAAGAGGATCGCGTCCCGCGCGATCTCGAGGGAGAGGTCGGCCTCGGCCCGGAACCCGAGGGAAGGGTCCTGGAAATGGACGCGCGCCGTCCGCCCCAAGAGAAGGAGGATGTCCTCGAGGCCGTCGCCGTCGAGATCGGCCGTGTGGCGCTGCGTGATGCGGCCCGCCGTCTCGAGCGTGACGGCATCGAAGGGGGGCGTCCCGCCCTCGCCCGCGCCGGACGTGAGCGCGAAGAGAGCGGCGGCGACCGCGGGGCCGGTCATCGCGCCGCCCGGTCGGAGTGGACGACGGTCACGCTCGCGCCACCGTAGAAGACGGCGTCCGAGCGGCCGTCGCCGTCGAGGTCCTCGACCGAGAACGCGTTCGAGACGCACGCCTCGGCCTCTGCGATTCTTTCCTCGGCGAACCGGAACGACGCGCCGCCGAGAAGCGACCGCGCCGCCTCGCCCCGGTGGACGGCGATCGACGAGGGCGGGACGATCCGGAGGAGGTCCTTGACGCCGTCTCCGTCGAAGTCGCCGTCGAACGACGCGAGCGGCACGGACTCCCTGCGGTCGACGCTCTGGACCGGGATCGGCACCGTCACGACGAAGCTCGGCGCGTGAGCGAAGCGCTTCGTCTTCAGGTCGAAGAGAAAGCCCTGGTACGTGACGGCGAGATCCCGCGTGAGGAGCTTCCGCACGTTTGATAGGAGGTCGGTCTCCGCGGTCGGGACGACGAGGTCGCGCCCGCCGTCGCCGTCGACGTCGAGGAGGCGGACCGAGAGCGCGAGACCCCTCACCGCGAGCACCTGAGCCGGCTTCGCGGCGAAGCCGGCGCTCCCGCCGGGGAAGTGGAGGATCGTGGTCGAGATCTCGGAACCGATCGAGAGCTCGCCGCGCTGGAGCGCCGCCACGAGGTCGAGCGCGCCGTCGCCGTCGACGTCGTCGAGCGCCACGGTCGCGCCCTGGAGCGCGTCGCGCGTCTCTTCGGGGTCGAGGAACGGGAGCGGCGCGATCGTCGCCCGGAATCTCACGGCCTTTCCGCCGCGCACGCGGTGGCCCGCGATCTCGGCGCCCTCCGCGTGGAGCGCCTCCGGTCGCCCGTCGCCGTCGAGGTCGCGGACGATGAGCCGCGGGAGCGTCGTCTCGAGCGAGAGATAGCGGACGGGCGACGTCGAGAGAGCCGTCTCGGCCTGGACCGCGATCGCGATCGGCGCGTCGAACGTCCCGTCCGCGCGCTGGATCGCGCAGAGCCAGCCCGAGCGTCCGGGAAGGACGAGGTCCGTCCGCCGGTCGCCGTCGGCGTCGCGCGCGACGTCGAGCTTGGGGAGGCTCCCCGAGGCCGGCACGGCCGGCGGGCCCGCGACCGGAACGGCGAGGATCGGCGTTCCGGCGCCGAACCGCCACACCTCGGCCCGGTCTTCGAACCCGAAGACGACCTCGTCGCCCGGAACCCCCGCGAGCACCTCCTCCATCGAGTGGAAGAGGGCGCCCGCGGGCACGGCGAAGGCGTCGGGCGCGACCTCGAACGTCCGCCGCTCCGTCTGCCGGATCGCGCGGAACGCGAGCGAGCCCTTTTTCACTTTCTTCGTTTTCTTCGTTTCCTTATCGTCTTCCTCTCCCTCCTCTTCGCGCACGAGGAGGACGAGGTCGCGCCGCCCGTCGCCGTCGGCGTCGCGCGCGGTGAACGAGACGATCTCGACCCGGCCGAGGTCGAACGTCTCGGCGCGGAGAGTGACGTCGGGGAGGGGGAGCAAGGCGGCGAACGCGATCGCGATGGCGAGGACGGGTGTCGGCATGGGGACCGCGAGTATGGGCGCATTCGGCCCGCGCGGCAAGGGATGCGGCTGCAATCGCGGCCCGGGCTCCGCAGGGGACGCGCGAAGGAGGAATCGATGAGACGCGGACGATGCGAGAGCTGTGGCAAGGCGTTTCGCGTCGCCGACGGCGCGCGGTCGCCGAAGTGCAAGGACTGCGGCGGCAAGGTTGCCCTGATCGAGGAGGAGACGAGGGCCGAGAACCCGTCTCCGCCTCCCGATCCGGGCGAGGCGATCGAGCAAGGACTCGCCGCCGAGACCGGCCGCAGGCTCGACGCGAGCCGAAAGCTCGGGCGCGCGCGCCGCGCCATCGGGACGCTCCGGGCGTTCTACGCGGTGAACGCGTTCGTGGCCGGCGCCGTGACCCTTTTCTTCATCCTTGCCCTTCTCAGTGTCCCGGAAGACTCGATCGACGCGGAGGTTTCGGCTGGCTTGATCGGCGCCGCCGCCCTCATGGTCGTGATCTTCGGCGTCATGGTGGCGGGGGCGGTCCTGGTCGCGCGGCAGCCGCGCGTCTGGTCGATCGTCATCGCCTCGCTCTTCACGGTCTCCGCGCTGCTCGACGCGATCGGCGGGAGTTCGACGGTCGTCATGGGCATCAACGGGTTCTGGACGATCTGCCTCTGGGCCGCGGTCGCTGTGGCGTTCCGCATGAGCGCGCTGATCGAGCAGCACCCCGACCTCTGGATCGCGAAGCGGCTCCGCGGCGAAAGAGAGGCCGTGCGCGGCGGCGCCGTCTACGCGAAGAGCCGGGCGAGCGGTCGCGAGGCGCGCTCGCGGACGCTGAAGCGAGTCCTCCTCTTCGGGACGGCGGGCGTCGTAGGATTCGTCGGCGTCTACTTCGCGCTGAAGACGCTCGCGGGCGGCACCGGAGGCGGCCCGGTGTCGATCGCCGACGCGCCGCCGTTCGAGCCGGTCGCCGCGCGCTTCGCCGAGGCGTGGAACGCGTCCCGCCACGCGGCAATCACGGATTTCTGCCGCGCGGAGTCGCGCGAGAGGATGGCCCGCTCGTTCCGGCGCATCTGCGAGCGCCGCAACTGGGACGAGACGCTGCCCCGCGTCGGCGTGCCCACGCTTCAGGAAGGGAAGGGGGCGGTCATGAACGCCGTCTTCCCGCTCGAGTCGGGCGGCGCGTGGGTCAAGACGACGTGGCAGGCGACGAGCGCGGGGTGGGTCTTGCGCTCGCTCTCGCCGCCGTGAGCGCGGCGCCTCCGTTCAGTACCGGATCTCGCGCCGCGCGAGGACGAGCGACGCGGCCGCGGCGAGGACGACCGCCGACGCGAGCGGCACGAGGACACCGAGCCACGCGGCCTCGCCCGCGAGCCCGACCGCGTAGCCGCGCGAGCGCTCCTCGGCGAAGTCGACGAAGAAGGTCGAGTATGTCGAGAAGACGTAGGGCGTCAGTTCCGCGGTCGCGAAGAGCCTTCGCCCGATCTCGATCGGGACGTAGGCGAGGAGCCCGATCGCGACCGCCGCGGTGCCCGACGACGCGACGCTCGAGACGAGGAGCCCGAACGCCGCCACCGCGGCGAGCGCGGGGATCGTGAGGGCGAGCGACCGGACGAGCGTCCGCGACATTTCCCCCGGCTCGACGATGACGTACCCCTCGCTCGCGATGGGGCCGAAGCCGCGCGTCGCCGCCGCGAGCGCGAGCGCGAGAGCGACCGAGACGGCGAAGACGACGACCGCCGCGAGCGCCGTCACGATCGTCTTCGCGACCACGACCTCGCGGCGCCTCACGGGCCTCGTGAGGACGAGAACGAGCGTCCCCTCGCCCGCCTCGCGCGCGATCCCCTGGCAGCCGAGGAGGAGCGCCGTCACCGCGGAGAGGACGGCCGCGACCCGCGCCGCGCGCGCGACGACGAGGAAGCCCGTCGTCTCGCCGTGGGCCGAGGTGACGAGGAGCGCCGCGAGGAGCGCGGCGAGGACGGTCGCCACCGCGGTCCCGCGCAGGAGCCGATGGTGGAGCGCCTTCCGCGACTCCGACGCGACGAGGCGGCCGAGGCGCCGGATCACGCGTTCCTCCCGGTCTCGTCGGTCGTGTGCGCGAGGAAGAGGTCCTCGAGGCTCGGACGGACGGGCGTGATCTCGCGGACGTCGAGCCCGGCGCCGACGAGCCGCCGCGCGATCTCCGGCACCGCGTCGTGGGGGACGCGGACGCGCAGGCAGCCGTTCCCGCTCGCGCTCTCGACTCCGCGGCAGAGGGGGTCCTTCGAGAGGAGCTTGCGCGTCCGCTCCTCGGGCTCCGCCCGGACGAGGACGGCGGGCTCGGCGCGCGCGAGAAGCTCGCCCACGGTCCCCTCGAGGACGAGGCGCCCCGCGCGCACGATCCCGACCCGGTGGCAGACCTGCTCGACCTCGAAGAGGAGGTGGCTCGAGAGGAAGACGGTCGTCCCGGCCGACGACAGCTCGCGGACGAGCGCGCGGAACGACTGGACTTCGCGCGGGTCGAGGCCGTTCGTGGGCTCGTCGAGGACGAGGAGCTCCGGGCGCCCGAGGAGCGCCTGCGCGAGCCCGAGCCGCTGCCGCATGCCGAGGGAGTACTCGCCCGCGGGACGGGACGCGACGCCTTCGAGCCCGACCCGCTCGAGGCAATTCCCGACGTGACTCAGGGCGTCCGGCCCGGAGAGCGTCGCCAGGACCTCGAGGTTCGCGCGCCCGCTCATGTGAGGTTGGAAGGCGGGACGCTCGGGGAGGGCGCCGAGGCGCGGCGCGACCGACAGGAACTCCTTCCGCGCGTCCCGCCCGAAGAGGCGAACGGACCCTCTCGTCGGGCGCGCGAGGCCCAAGAGCATCCGGATCGTGGTCGTCTTCCCGGCGCCGTTCGGTCCCAGGAATCCGAAGACCTCGCCGCGGCCGACGCGGAGCGAGAGGTCGCTCACGACCTCGCGGCCGCCGTAGGTCTTCGTCAGCGACACGAGATCGACTACGACGGGCGGCGGGCCGGTCATCCCACCCTCTCTCGCTCGACGCTCAATCGGACTTGATCTTCGGACGAACGTCGGAGCGGGCGAGCTCGAGGCTCGTGAGGAAGACGAGCCGCGCGACCTGCGAAAGCTTCTTCGGGTCGATCTTGTCCGGCGTGTCGGTGATCCGGTGGTAGTCCTCGTGGATCCCGGAGAAGAAGAAGAGGAAGGGCACGCCGCTCTTGAAGAAGTTGTAGTGGTCGCTCCGGTTGAAGAACTCGTTCCCCTCGTCCTCCACCTTGATCCCGACCGAGGAGTCCCGCCCGGCGCGGGCCGCGATGTCCCAGAGCGACTCGTTCTGCCGCTTGCCGACCGCGTTGATCCTGCCGCGGTCGTTCCGGCCGATCATGTCCATGTTGAGGTTCGCGACCGTCCGGTCGATGGGGTAGGGCGGGCGCTCGACGTAAGCCTTCGAGCCGAGGAGCCCTTTCTCCTCGCCCGAGAAGAACGCGAAGACGAGCCCGCGCGGCGGCACGATCCCGCTCGCGCACCAGGCCCGCGCGATCTCGAGGACGGCCGCCGTGCCGGAGCCGTCGTCGTCGGCGCCGTAAAACGTGTTCCCCTGGCTGTCGCGGCCGATGTGGTCGTAGTGGGCGGAGATCACGATCGCCTCCGGCGCGAGCTCGCCCTCTCCGCCCGGATAGTACGCGACGACGTTCTGGGTGCGGACCGACTCCGTCTTGAACCGGACCACGAGCCGAGCGCGCCGTCCGCTCGCGATGAACGGCTTCCCCCGGAGCGTCGAGTCGAGGCTCTTCTGGACCGGCGCGAGCTTTCGTCCCGCGAGCTTCTCGGCGACCTCGAGCGAGACGTGCGCCGCGGGGATCCCGAGCGAGTCGCCCCGCCTCTCGTGGGGGTTCGCGCTCGCGTAGAAGGGGAACTGATAGCCGATGGGTTCCGTGTCGTCGTGGTTGAGGGGATCGGTGACGACGAGGAGCGCCACCGCGCCGCGCTCCTTCGCGGCCGCGGCCTTCTCCTCGAACGACGAGTACTTCGTTGGCGCGGGGCCGTCGAAGGCCTTGCCCTTCGACCTCTCGCGCGGCTCGTGCCAGAAGCAGAGCGCCACCTTGCCCCGGATCGCCTTCGACCCGAAGTCGTCGTACTTCTCGCTCCGCGCGTCGATCCCGTAGCCGACGAAGGCGATCTCGCCCTCCGCCGAGCCCTCTTCGGAGCCGCGGATCGGAACGAAGTCGCGGCCGAGAGCGAGCGTCTCCACCGCGCCCTTCGATTCGGGGACCTCGACCGAAAGCGAAGTGTCCTCGCCCGGCACGAGGCAGTCGAGCGAGTAGCGATGGAAAAACGTCCCGTCGTCGCCGAGCGGCCGGCACCCGGCCGCCGAGAGCTCCTGAGCGAGAAACTCGGCCGCCCGGTCGAGGCCGCGGTTCGGCGTGTTGCGCCCCTCCATTTCGGCGGAGGCGAGCCGCTCGACGCTCTGCGCCACGGCGTCGGGCCCGATGAGTCTCGCGGCCGCGGCCGGCGAGAGCTCTGTGCCGGTCGAGGAAAGCGCGATCCCGAACCGGCTCGCGGCGAGCAAGAGAAGGACGACGAAAACGGGCGCGAGCTTGGCCTCGAGCGGTCGTCGTCGAAATGGTCGTCGTCGCATCCGGTTCTCCGGAGGTGTGCGCGGCGGCCCGCGCGCCGGGGACGAGTGTACGAGAGATCGGGCCTTCCGGAGCGGGCTCTTTCCGGCGCCGGCCCGGCCCGAGACTCCGTCCGTAGAAGTCGAGGCGAGGCTTTGTTCGTCGAGCGCCTCGTCCCGTCACGGGAGGGAGGCGGGGTTATTGGCGGGTTCGGCTCAGTCCCCGAGGCCGCCCGACTGCGGCGCCGCGAAGACGGCCGGGGCGAGAGCGTCGTCCTCGACCTTCGGCTCGCGGCACGAGCGGATGAGCGTGGCGAGCCGCTCGCCTCCCGGCCCTCCGGCGGTCGCGGCGAGCGCGTGGGCGAAATGAGCCTCGGCGTCGCGGTGGCGGCCCATCGCGAGGGAGAGCCGGCCGGCGCGCTCGGCGAACGCCGCGGTGAACTCGCGCGTCTCGTGCGAGAGGTCCGAGATCGAGAGGATGAACTCGTAGAGCCTCGGGTCTCGCTCGCGGAGCTCGTCCCGCGTGTGGCAGGCGGTGGCCGAGAGGCAGGGGTGCTTGAAGAGCGACACGAACGCCTCGTAGCCCTGCGCGAAGTACTCCGAGCTGTCCGAGCGGGCGTAGTAGTCGAGGCACCGGCCCTCGCGCACCGCCGCGTCGTAAAGCTCCTCCACCGTCCGCTTTTCCTCGGGCGAGAACGCGCGGAGGTGGACCTGGTGGGCGAACTCGTGGGAGAGCGTGTTGTATCGGAAATCGGCCGCCTCCCAGAGGTACTCGCGGCCCGTGACGGCGTTCCGGCCCCCGAGGCCGCGGACGTGCGCGTAGAGGCGCCGGTCGAACGTCCGCTGGTCGGAGAGGTAGCGGAACTCGGGCAGCTCGCACACCGAGAGCTCGAGGGGGAGGATCCGGTGCGACGCGCCGCCTCCGACGAGCCGCGGCAAGTAGCGGCGGAGCGGCGCGGCCGCGAGCGCGATCGTCTTCCGCTCGCGCGGCGCGAGCGAGCCGAAATCGGGGAAGAGGTCGGAGAGACCCCGCTCCTCGGGCGAAGGCAGGACGTCGAAGAGCGTCCGGTACTCGGGCATCTCGCTCAGCGCGTGGCGGGAGATGTCGATCTCGGTGAGCCCCACGGCGAGCAGGTGATGGAGCTTGAAGTCGTCGGGGCTCGACTCGAGCGCGCGGTCGAGGACGGCCTTCGCGTCCGTGTTCCTCCCGGCCGACAGGAGGGCGGCCGCGGTGACGATGGCGAGGCGGCTCTCGTCGGAGCGGCAGGCCGAGTCGAACGGCGCGCCGGATCCGGTGCCGAGGCGATGGTGGGCGTACGAGTTCGAAGGCTCGCAGGCGAGGGTCGCCTTGAGCTCGTTGCGCGAGCCCTCGAGGTCTCCCAGGCGGAAGAGAATGGTGGCGAGCGCCGCGTGGCCCGCGGGGTCGGCCGGCGCGAGCTCGACGGCGCGGCGCGCGCACTCGCTCGCGTCCCCGTACTGCCCGTCGCGCGTGAGAGCGCGCGCGAGGAGCGCGAGCGCGGGGCCGTCGTCGGGGCGGACCGAGCATGCGGCGGTGGCGAAGCGGATCGCGGCCTCCTGGTCGCGCTCCTTGAGGCGGAGGCGCGCGAGGCCGGCCAAGGCCTCGAAGCGGTCGGGGTCGAGCCGCAGGACGCGCCGGTACTCGCGCTCGGCCGGGGCCGCGAGGCAGTGGTCCTCGAGGGCGCGGGCGAGGAGGAGGCGCGACTCGACGTCGTCCGGCTCGCGCGAGACGAGGGGAAAGAGGAGGGCCTCCGCGCGGGAGAAGTCGCCCTCGGCGTGGAGGGCGCGGGCGGCCTCGAGCGTCGCGGCCGCGGCGGCCGGTTCGGGCGCATTCCACCCGGCGGCGATGCGGATTGCGCCGCCGCTCGAAAAGACGACGACGACGATCGTGGTCGACGCGAGGACCGCGCCGAGACGTGAAGTCCTCTCGAGGATGCCGCGCATCCGCTCCGTCCTCTTCGCGGGGGCCTCTCGAACGGCGCGCCCCGCGCTCTCTCTCCTCCCGCGGGCAGGAATCCGTCAGGACGGACATCCGCGGAATTGCCCCGATTCTAAGCGAGCCCCCCCGAAGTTGTCGACGAGGAAAAGAGGGTGGAAATGCGCGGACGGCTCCGTCTTATACTGGGAGCGGGAAAGGCATCGACCGGCGCTCGCGACGCGCGGGCGCGAACCCGCGTCAGATCGAGCCGCGCATGAGTTCGAAGAGAAAAGCCCTTCTCCTCAATCCTCCCGCTTCCGACGTCGACGGCGTCCGCCAGGTCCGCGAGGGCCGCTGCATGCAGCGCGCGGGGGCCTGGACGTCGGTCTGGTCGCCGATCACGCTCGCCCGCTCGGCCGCCATTCTGAGAAAACTCGGCTACGAGGCGCGGATCGTCGACGGCACCGTCGAGGACGTCACGTTCGACGGGCTCGAGCGCCAGGCCTCCGAGTGGCGGCCCGACCTCGTGCTCTTCAACGCGGTCACGCCGTCCTTCCTCGAGGACCTGAAGACCCCCGCGGTCGTGAAGCGCGGCGCTCCCGGGGCCGCCGTCGCGTGCTTCAGCATCCACGCGACCGTGATGCCGGAGTACGCGTTCGAGAAGTCGCCCGGGCTCGACGCCATCGTCCGCGGCGAGCCGGAGGAGACGGTGCGCGAGATCGGCGAGGCGGTCGCCGCGAGCGCGTTCGACTCCTCCGCTGCGCGAGGGAGGATCCGCGGCTTGAGCTGGCGCGACGGAGAGGGAAGGGTCCGCCACAATCCCGACCGCGCGTTCATCGCGGACCTCGACTCGCTCCCGCACCCCGCGTGGGACTTGGTCGACGTCCGGCACTACCGGATGCCGGTCACCTACAACCCGTTCCTGCTCGTCGGCGCGGGCCGCGGCTGCCCGATCTCCTGCACGTTCTGCGTCGCGAAGCCGTACTACGGCGCCGACCTCCGCTATCCCTCCGTCCGGTACACGGTGGACGAGATGGAGCGGAACCTCGCCCTCCACGGAGTCGAGGAGGCGCTCTTCTGGTCCGAGTCGTACACGATCAACCGCTCGTTCGCGCTCGGCGTCGCGCGCGAGATGCGCCGGAGGCGCCTGCCCATCCGCTGGGTTTGCAACAGCCGCGTCACCGACGTGGACGAGGAGCTTCTCGCCGAGTTCAAGGCGGCGGGCTGCATGATGATCGGGTTCGGCGTCGAGTCCGGGAACCAGGAGATCCTCGACTCGATGCGGAAGGCGATCACGCTCGAAGAGATCCGGCGCGCGTTCAGGATCACGCGCGAGGCCGGGATCGAGACCGTATCGCACACGCAGGTGGGATACCCCGGCGAGAGCGAGGAGACGATCCGCCGCACGGTCGACTTCGTGAAGGAGATCGACCCGGACTATCCGCAGTTCTACTGCACGACGCCGCTCCCCGGGACGCCGCTCTACCCGGTCGCGAAGTCGAAGGGCTGGATCAACACCGACGACTGGCGGCGCTTCGAGCAGAACTACAGCGTGCTCGACCTCCCGGGCCTCCCGGCCGAGCGCGTGATGCGGCTCAGGCGCTGGGCGTACCGCTCGTACTACCTCCGCCCGCGAGCGATCGCGCGCCAGCTCGGGAAGATCAAGTCGCTCGGCGACGTGAGGGACTTCGCGTTCGCCGTCGGCCGCTTCCTCTCCTGGGTGTAGAAGAAGCGGTACCAGCTACCGTTTCCTCCCCTGTCACCCGTCCGCGCGGCGGGGCGTCGCGCGGAAGACGGCGGTCCGGCCGTCGGCGAGCTGAGCGTGGAACGCGAGCTGGCCCGAGTCGTTCAGGCCCTCGCGGCCGAACACGACGTTCGTAACGAGCGATCCGTCCAGCGCGTCGCCGCTCAGGACGACCCTCCGTCCCGCGCCGCCCGAGAAGACGAAGAGGCCCTGGCGCCCGCCGTCGAGGTCCGCGGCGAAGGCCACGTCGCCCGCGTCGTTGATCGAGGGGTCGCCGAAGGACGCGAACGGCCCCGACGTGTCGGCGATCTTCACGAAGTCATAGTCCTGGCCCCTGGCCTTGAGCGCCGCGAGTAGAAAAGAGAGGCCCGCGGCGGCAAGACACGCAAGGCGCGCGGCGCCCTCCCGGCCGGCGCGGCGGAAGGTGCGGGCGTCCGGCCGCCGGACGTCAACGCACGTCGAGGTAGACCGCATTAGTGGCGCTGAATCGGACCATGCTCGCGGCCGCCCCGTCGTCCTCGAGGAGACCTTGCAGGGTGAACGCGCCGCGCCGGGAGCTTCCCCTCGGGCGCGCGATCGTGAACGGCGCGGAAGGCGGCGCCGCGGCGAGGCTCCGGACGCCGCGGCAGACGGCGGACGGGAGCCCCGCGCCGCGCACGCAGCGGAAGGGCTGCGGGTCGAGCCCGCGATGGAGAGGGGTCGGATGGACCGTGCAGCCAATCCTCGCCGCTCCGGCCGCGATCTCGAACTCGCCCGTGGGCGGCGGCACGGTCCAGATCCAGAGGACGTAGCGGCCCGGGCGGGGGCCTCCTGGCGCGGCGCCGAGAGCGATCTCGATCCGCGCTCCGACCGCCGCGACGACGAGCCCCGCCGATCCGTTGACGCGCAAGACGTCCGTCACCGGGCCCGCGCCCGCGTTGACCGAGCCCTCGAGGCACGGGATCCGCGTGTGCGCGAAGACGTCCGGGCACTGTCCGGGCGACTGGAACATCCCGCACCGGTTCGTGTCGCCCGGGACGAGGTTCGAAGCCAGCGAAGCGAACGCGACGACCGTCCCGTCCGCGCCGATCGCGGTGTCGGAGCTGCCGTCCGTGCCCTCGGCGCCCGAGCTGCTCTCGCTGACGCGGACCGTCGTTCCGAGGAGCCGGTCGCGGACGAACGCGTCCGGCCGCCCGTTCGCGTCGCCGGGGACGAGGTTCGCGGCGAAGGAGTCGAACGACACGAAGCGCCCGTCGGCGCTGAGGCGCGGGACCGTGGAGTTGCCCCGGATGCCGAACCCGCTCTGGGCGTCGGCCTCCGCGCCGGAACCGCTCACGTTCACGCGCTCGGTCGTCCCCGTTTCGCGGTCGTGGACGAAGACGTCCCGGGTCGCGTTCGTGTCGTCCGGGACGAGGTTCGTCGCCTCGGAGAAGAAGGCCACGAACCGGCCGTCCGCGCTCATCGAAGCGCCGGAAGAGAGGCCGTCGGCTTGGTTGCCGGCTCCGTCGACGCTCACCCGCGTGGTGACGCGCGTCTCGCGATCGTGCACGAAGACGTCGAGCGTGCCGTTCGTGTCGCTCGGAACGAGCGTGCCCGCGAAGGACCCGAACGCGACGAATCGTCCGTCGTCGCTCAAGGATGGAGGGGCGCTGAAGCCGTTGGCCTGCGTGCCGTCGCTCGCGACGCTCACCCGCTCCGTCGTGCCGAGGAGGCGATCGCGCACGAAGACGTCGCGCGTCCCGTTCGTGTCCCCGGCGACGAGGTTCGTGGCGTCGGACGCGAACGCGACGAATCGTCCGTCGCCGCTCAAGGAGGGCGAGAAGCTCGCCGCGTCGCCCTGGTCGCCGCCGCTCGAGACGCTCGCGCGCGAGGTCGAGCCGGTCGCGAGGTCGTGGACGAAGACGTCCGCCACCCCGTTCGAGTCCCCGCCCGCGAGATTCGTGGCGCTCGAGCCGAAGGCGACGAACCGCCCGTCGGCGCTGAGGCTCGGCGAATTGCTGGCTCCGTTCCCCTGGACTCCGGCCGAGTCGACGCTCGCGAGCACCGTCGTGCCGAGGAGCCTGTGGCGGACGAACACGTCGACCACGACCCCGTTCGCGTCGAGCGGAACGAGGTTCGTCGCCTCGGAGTCGAACGCGACGAGGACGCCGCTCGCGTCGACGGCGGGCTGCGACGCACGGGCGCTGATGCCGTTTCCCTCCGCGCCCGCCCCGCTCACGCTTGCCCGCTCGGTGATCCCGTCCGCCGGCGAGAGGCGTGCGGGGAGGAGAAAGAGGAGGAGGAAGGCGGCGGCCTTGAGGAACCGACAGCCGTCGTCGCCCTCGCGGATCGGGATCATCGGTACCCTGACTCGCTCGACCGGGAGTCGTCGCGCTCCCGACGCCGGGCAGGACCTTTTCGGGCCGCGGCGCCATCGCCGCGCCGCAGGGTTCGACACTTCGGCGCGTCGCCGGGAACGAGGCGGCCATTCTATCCCGCCTTCGCCGGCCGCGAGGGGAGAGGGGGGACGGCGTGCGCGGGCCCCCCGTCATCTCTCGGCCGGCCCGGGCACGTAGCCGTCGAGGATCCGGCTCCAGACGAAGCTCCCGCGGTGCCGCGCGTGCCAGCGCTCGAAGGCGACGCGGTTGCGCGCCTTTTCGATGGGGTCGTTGTGATCGATCGGCGCGGTCGGGAACGCCGCGGAGAGCGCGCTGTAGGCGTGGAATGCGAGGCAGCAGTTGGCGTCGAGGTGCGGGATCCAGTCGGCGGCCGTCTCCGGGCGCGCGATCACCACGCGGCCGGATTCGTCTCGCAGCGCGTCGAACATCTGCACGCGCCCGTCGCGCACGAACGCGCGCCACTCGGCGAGCGCGTCCGCGTCGCCGGCGGTCGCGAGCGCCGCGGTCGCGGGCCAGTAGATGGGCCGTCCGTCCATGAGGCGATTCGCGCGCACATGGCGCAGTCGGGCAAGCGTCTTCTCGGTACGAATCGAGCCGAGGGGGCGCACGTCCACGTCTGCCATCGCGAAGACGGCACCCTCGGCATCGTTCGCGAGTAGCCGCGCCGCCACCGCCCGGGTCACCGATTCCAACGTCTGGCCTTCATCCGTGCACGAGTACAGCTCCTCCATGAATTCCCCCGGCAGACCCGACGCGACGGCCAGCGCCGAGCAAGCCCACGCCGCGATATGAAGTTCGGAATCGTGCACCTTCTCGCGCAGGAAGGCGGCGATACGCGGATGCGAGACGCGGCCGAGATGGTACTGATGCTCCCACTCCACCCAGCTCGCGAGCATGGCGTCGATCTGGCTCTCGTCGCCGAGCCGGGCGAGGAACTCGAGAGCTTCGGTGCGCCTCCAGTCCGTGAAGCGCCGCGCCCAGTCGGCGAGGAGCGACCGCACGACCTCCGGAGCGCGGACCTCGAGACAGGCGAGCGTCGTCTCGATCTCGTAGGTCTCCTCGGTCGATCGATAGTCGTCCTCGGCAAGGCCCGAGAGCCGCTTCGCCATCGCCTCCGCGATCTTAGGCGTCACGGTCTCGGGGAGGACTGAGCCGAAGAACCACGCGGTCCCGGGCCTCGGCTCGCCGCCCGCGACGAGCGCGCGGCCGAGCGCCTCGAGATCCTCGTCCCGGATCCGCACGCCGTGGTCGAGCTCGTAACCCGCGCGCGCGTTGGGCCGGAGGTCCACGCGCTCGGAGTCGCTCGCGGCGGCCTCGATCCAGCGCCGGCGCGCGTCCTCGGGGTCCGTCTCCCATGCGTGGATCGCGGCGCGCGCCGCCCCCGGGCCGCCGGCCGTTTGGATCTCCCGCAGGCGCGCGGGATCGCCGCGCCGCGCGAGCTCGGACGCCGCGGCGACCGCGGCCGCGTCCTCTCCCTCGGCGAAGCTTCGCCAGCCGGTCCGCGAGCCGCCGGGGTCGAGGGACGCGAGCCCGCGCACGGCCCACGCGGCGTAGTCGGGGCTCGTGCGCCGCGCCGCGACGACTTCGAGGAGGAACGGCACGTCGTCCGGAGTCGGCTCGAGGTCGAAGAGCCAGCGGAGGAGCCACGGGACGAAGTGCGGCCCGCCGTGCGCGGCGTCGCCCGCGATCTCGGCGCGAAGGAGCGCGCGGACCGCGGCCGGAACGCCGGGGCCGTCCGCCTTCGCTTCGATGGACGCGAGCGGGGGCACGGGAGTCCCGGCCTCGGCTGCGTCGCGGCGCGCCTGCCAGTAGAGGAACGCCTTCGCGAAGAGCGGGCGCGTCTCGTCCCGCGTCGTGTTGGCGGCGAGCTGATCGAGCCACTCGACGATCTGCCACGCGACCTCGTCGTTCGGCGTCTCGAGGAGCGCCACGAGGTCCTCGGCGTGCGAAACGTCGAGCGCGCGGTGGAACTCGCCGCCGAACGTGCCCCAGAAGACGGTCGTGAATCCGGGCGTCGTCGCGGCCGTGCGGACGATCGCCGCCATCTCCGGGATGCCGAAGCCCCATCCTTCGGCATTCTCGACCCAGGCCGGATCAGCCGCGCAGATCGACATCGCGCGGCGGATCTCGTCGAGGTCGAGGGCGAGCGGATCAGCAAGTGCCGCCGCAACACGCGCGACGGCGGGATCGCCCGAGCGGATCCCGGCGCGGATCCGCGCGAGCCGCTCCGCGGGGGCGAGATCGCCCCACGCCGCGGCCGCCGCCGCGTGCCCGGGCGCGCGCTCGTCCGCGAGGCTCCGAAAGATCGCGACGTCGGGGTCCCGTGCGCCGGCGCACCCCGCGAGCAACGCGAACAGGAAACGGTACCAGGTACCGTTTCCCGTCGTTTTCATCGCGACCCCGCAGCGTGTCCGCCGGAAAACGGTACCTGGTACCGTTCCGGCCGTCGTTAACGGATCTCGATCATCTCGGGCATCAGGACCAGCGCCTTCTCGTGCGACAGGCGCTCGAGGAGCTTCACGGCGCCGAGGATCTTCCGCGACTCCTCGTCGAGGACCTCCGCGGCGATCTTCACCTCGAGCATCTCCTGCACCATCTCGAAGAAGTCCTTCGGCTTCGGATACTCGACGACGTCGACCTCGGCCGACTCGGGGATCCCGGCGAGGCTCTTCGCCTCCGCGATCGCGCGATCGAGCCCGCCCAATTCGTCGACGAGCCCGATCTCCTTCCCCTGCCGCCCGGTCCAGATGCGGCCCTTCGCGATCTTGTGGATCTCCTCGGGCGTCTTCTTCCGGCCCTCGGCGACCTTCCCGACGAACGTCTTGTAGATCGACTCGATGAACGACCGGAAGAGCCCGCGCTCGGCGTCCGACCAGTCGCCCCAGTCGGAGAACATGTTCGCGTACTTGCCGCGACCGAAGACCGTCTTGTTGAGCCCCGCCCACTGGTAGAGGCCCTTCATGTTGAGCTTCCCGCCGAGGACGCCGATCGAGCCGGTGATCGTGCCGGGCTCGGCCACGATCTTATCGGCCGCCATCGAGATGTAGTAGCCGCCCGAGCCGGCGACGTTGCTCATCGAGACGACGAACGGCTTCTCCTTCTTCGAAAGGAGCGTCTCGCGCCAGATGACGTCGGAAGCGAGCGCCGAGCCGCCGGGGCTGTCGACGCGGAACACGATCGCCTTGATCGACTTGTCCTTCCGCGCTTCGCGGATCGCGCCGGCGATCGTCTCCGAGCCCATCGACTGGCCGGAGAGGAAGTCGTTCGCGCTCTTCCCCGAGGTGATCGCGCCCTGGCCGTACACGATCGCGATCTTCGGCTTGTCGCCGAAGTCGAACGAGAGGTTGAAGAGTCCGCCCTTCTTCGTGCGGTAGTCCTTCGTCTTCACCTTCTCGAGCTTCTTCCCGCCGTTCTCCTTGACGAGGTGCTCCTCGAACTCGTCCTCGTACATGAGATGGTCGACGAGCCCGTTTTTCTTCGCGCTCTCGGGGAAGGGCTCGCCCGCGTCGACGATCGCCCGCACTTTCTCGGGCGTGAGCTTCCGGGCGGACGCGATGCCGGCCGTCCACTGCGCGTAGAGATCGTCGAGGATCGCGTTCGTCACCTCCTTGTGCGCGTCCGACATGTCCTTTCGCACGAAGACGTCCGCGGCGGACTTGTACTCGTAGCACTGCTCGTAGTTCGGGACGATGCCGAGCTTGTCGAAGAGCCCGCGGAGGAACATCGTCTCGGAGCGGAGGCCGGTGAGGAAGACGAGCCCGACCGGATTCAGCGCGATCTCGTTCGCGGCGCTCGCGAGGTAGTAGTCGGCGTTCTCGGCGGCCTCCAGATACGTGAAGATCTTCTTCCCCGACCCGCGGAAATCGAGGAGCGCGTCCCGGACCTCCTGGATCTTCGCGAGGCCGATCCCGCCGGGCGGCGCCTTGAGGATGATCGCCTTCACCTGCTTGTCGCCCTTCGCTCGCCGGATCATCTCGGTCAATTCGCGGGTCGAGACGCCGGTCTCTCCGAAGAACGCGAACTGCGGCGTCTGGTCGGAGAGGGCGCCCGGGATCGTGAGCTCGAGCCACTTCTCCTGGGCGAGCGACGGAGCGGCGGGAATCGCCGCCATCGCGGCGAAAGCAAGCGAGGCGAGAGTCGCGCGGAAGCGGAGCGGTCGGTCGAACAGCATCGGGATCTCCTCCGAAAGGGAACGGCTCGAGGATGGCGCGGCGGCCGGGCGACGACGCCCGCCCGGCCCGACCGTTCTACCACGGCCAATCTTTACGCTGTGGAGGGGTGCCGGGTTCCTCTCGGAAAAGCGGGATTGAGGGCGAGAAGGACGAGCGGCGCCTCGCACACGATCGACCCTAAGAGGCCGGCGCGGGGGACTTCGGCCTCGCCGGCTTCTAGACTACGGGAGCGCGGGGCGCGCGCATCGCGCGGCCGATCATGGCGGCGGCCCGCGGCGCGCCCGGCCAACGCGCGAATGCGATCGAGCACGGGAGGGCGGCCGTTAACGGCGGACGCCGTCGTCCTCGCGCCGGCCCTCCGCGACCGGTTCCGGACGCAGCGCCTCGGCGCGCCGCCCGGTGGGCGCCGTCACGAGGTGGAGGAAGGGCTAACGCTCTCTCGCGAGACGACGAGGAGGCGCTCAGGTTGAAGACTCTCGCCGCACTTCCGGCCGTGCTCGCGCTCGTCGCGGCGGAGGAGCCGCGATTCGACGAGATCGTCCGCTCGCGGGTCGAGATGCACGCGGCCTTCTCGCCCGACGGGCGTTTCATCGCGTACACGACGAACCGCGACGGGAACGACGACGTCTTCGTCGAGCCGCTCGACGGGTCCTCGCCTGCCCGGCCCGTGACCCGCCACGCCGCGAACGACCGCTACCCGTCGTTCTCGCCCGACGGATCCGAGATCGCGTTCCAGTCCGACCGCTCGGGCTCCTGGGACGTCTTCGTCGTTCGGATCGGCAAGCCGGACGAAGAGGCGCGCTGCGTCGCGTCCGGGCCGTCGAACGACGTCTTCCCGTCGTTCACGCCCGACGGGCGCTCGATCGTCTTCGGGAGCGACCGCGAGACCGGGAAGGGGACCGGCGCCCGCGTCGACTTCGACCTCTACTCGGTGCCGAAGGCGGGCGGCGACGCGGTGCTCTTCGAGGGGAGCACCGACCGCGAGATCTGCGTCGCGTTTTCGCGCGACGGCCTCGCCGCCGCGATCCCTGCGGTCTCCGAGACCGGGCCCGCCTTCACGGGCCGCGTGCGCGTGAAAGACCTGAAGAGCGGCGCCACGCGCGTCCTCTCGGGGAGCGAGGCGGCCGCGCTCCCGGGCGGCTACCGCACGGAGGCGGCGTTCTCGAGCGACGGAACGACGCTCGTCGCGACGGTGCTCGAGGACGGGGCGTCGCGGTTCCGCTTCCTCTCGGCGGTGACGGGGGAGAGCGTGCCCGCCCCCGCCGGGCTGCCGGACGGGGGCGCGCTCACGGGTCCCGCGTTCTCGCCCGACGGTCGGTTCTTCGCGTTCGTCCACTCGTCGATCGCCGTGCCGCCCGCCATCTTCCTCCTCGATCTCGGAAGCGGGGCCGTGCGGCGGCTCCACGCACCGGCGCGGAGCGCGCCCGCCGCGCGCGACCGGCTCGAGCGCTTCCGGTCGCGCTCGGGCGACATCGACGTCCCGGCGCGGCTCGTCCTGCCGCCCGGAGGGTCCGGACTCTCAGCCCCCCCGCGCGCGGGCGGGGCGACGGACGAGGATCCGGCGCTCTCGCTCTCGAGCGCGCCGATCGGCCCGGCGGCGGGCGGCGCCGCTCGGGGCGGGACGGGGACCGGGAAGGCGGCGCCGGCGGCAGCGGAGGAGGGACTCGGAGGAAGAGGCGGAAAGGGTCTCGTCCTCCTCCTCGAGGGCTCGATCCCGCGCTTCTCTTTCGCGCGAGCCGATCTCTGGCGGCCGGACGTCCAGTTCTTCGCCGAGAGCGGCTACGCGGTCCTCGTCGTGTATCCCCGCGGATCGCGCGGCTTCGGGCGCGCGCACCTCGGCGCCTTCGATCCCACGCTCAAGAAGGCGGGAGAGGACGTTCTCGGCGCGCTCGAGGGCATCTCTCGGCTCGGACTCGCCGGCTCGGGCGTCGTGCTCCTCGCGGAGTCGTGGGGATCCCTCGCCGCGACCAGCGCGCTCGCCGCGGCGCCGGCGGGGACATTCCGCTGCGCGATCTTTCTCTCGCCCGCGATCGACCTCGCGGCGCTCCTCGACGAGCGCCCCTACTTCGAGGTCGTCGCGGAGGAGACGTTCGGCATCGACCCTGCGGATCGGGGGCGCGCGCGGCTCGGCGAAATCTCGCCGCTCCTTTTCGCGCCGCGGATCGAGGTCCCCCTCCTCGTGGCGCACGGCGCGAAGGACGAGGTGCTGCCGGTCGGGCAGTCGCGAGCGCTCGTGCGCGCGCTCGAGTCGGCGGGTCGGGGGGAGAGCGTGACGTACCTCGAGTTCCCCGAATCGGGCCACGGCCTCCTCGCGCCCGACTTCGCGCAGGCGATCGAGCGGGCTCGCGCGATCGCCGGGGCGACGCCGATCCCGGCGCGCGACTGAGCGTTCGGCCGAAACCCGCCAGCCGAAAGGACTTGCCCGGGAACCGCGGGAGTTCTCGCTTTGATAGAATGCGCGGTGCCGAGGGGAGCGATCGAAAGACGCGAGCCCCCGGCGGCGTCAATATCCGGACTCCGGCTTCCGATCTAGGAAGTCCGTGTCCCGATGCCGGGGCGAGGCCGTCCGATTTCGGTTCGCCGCAAGACAGAGTCCGGTGACCTCACATGGCCCAATTCTCGTCGATGTCGAAGACCGAGCGCGTCGTCCTTGGAGCCGTCGGGCTCCTGGCGGTGGCGGCCGTCGTCGGCGTCTTCTATCTCGTGGTCGGCGAGCTGTCGCCGGCGGTGCCGGTGCCGCCCGCCGATCCGGCGGACCGGACCGCGTCGACGATCGAGAGGGCGCATCCCGAGCCGGTCCGAGAGACGTCGGAGGGGACGCGGACCGATCCCGGGCGCGACGCGGCCGGGGAGCCCGCGCGGCGCCGGAACGGGCCGCGGCGGAAGCTCGCGGGCGACACCGCGACGACCCGGCCCTCGCCGGAGTCGGGCGAGAAGGGGACCGTCTCGGGCCGCATCGTCGACTCGGCGGGGGTCGCCGTCGCGGGCGCCGACGTCTCGCTCCTTCAGCGGCGCGGCTCCTTCCTCGGGAGCTTCGACGACGCGAAGACGCTCGGGGCCGCGTCGCGGGCCGACGGCTCGTTCCGGCTCGCGCCCGTCGAGCCCGGCGGACGCTACATCGTCCGCGTGCGGCATGGGAGCTTCGCCGAGGAAGAGGTCGACGGCGTCGGCGTTAAGCCCGGCGAGGAGACGATGCTGGGCGAGATCCGCGTCACGGCCGGCGCCGTTCTCTCCGGCCGGGTGGTCGACACGACCGGCCTCGCGGTCCCGGGGGCGCGCGTCATCGTCGAGTCCGGCAACTTCTTCGGCATCGACGCGAAGAACTACGAGGGCGACGTCACGCTGTCGGGGCCCGACGGCGGCTACTCGGTGCGGCGCGTCGCCCAGGGGTCGAAGAACGTCTACTGCTGGGCGAAGGGGTACGCGATCGTCGTGCGGCACCTCGACGCCGTTCCCGACGGGGGCGAGACGCACGGCGTCGACTTCACGCTCGTCCCGGGGAAGACGATCGCGGGCACGGTCTCCGACGACGAGAACCGTCCCGTCGAGGGCGCCGACGTCTACGCGAGCCCGGTCGACTACAAGGACGCCTCGCGCGGCGCGACCAAGACCGGGCCGGACGGGCGGTACGTCCTCGACGACCTCTCCGAGGGCCAGTTCCACGTCTTCGCCTCGGCGGAGGGCTTCACGCGTCCCGACAAGAAGACGGTGCCGTCGGGCTCGGAGGGCGTCGACTTCCGGTTCGTCTCGAACGGCGGCATCTCCGGGAAGGTCCTCGACCTCCTGTCGAGCGCCCCGATCACGAGCTTCTCGGTCCGCTACGCCCGGACGCGCGACGGCAAGCCGATGGGCTTCGGGAAGCGCGAGCGGTTCGAGTCGGCCGACGGCACGTTCGAGATCGACGACGTCGACCCGGGACGCTACGTGGTGCAGGTGAGCGCGGAGGGCTACGCGACGAAGCAGTCCGAGGAGCTCGAGGTCGTCCGGAAGAGCGTTCCATCGAGCGTCGTGATCGCGCTCGACCACGGGTCGATGTTGCGCGGCGTCGTCCTCCGGTCGTCGGACCGGGCGCCCGTCTCGGGAGCGGTCGTGTCGCTCCGCGCCGACGCTTCGCGCGACCTCTTCGGCAACGACCTCTCGGGCGGGTTCCGCCGCGGGGGCGCGGGCGGCGTCGTGACGGGCGAGGACGGGCGCTTCGCGCTCATGAACGTGAGCCCGGGCGAGTACGCGCTCGACGTCACTCACGACCTCTACGCGCCGCAGCGCGTCGAGGGGATCGTGGTCGGCGACGTCGGGTATTTCGAGACCCCGGAGGTCCTCCTCGTCAAGGGCGGGACCGTGTCGGGGATCGTGCGCGACGAGTCGGGCCAGCCCGACCCCAAGGCGCAGGTCACTCTGACCGGGCCGCGGTTCGACCGGAAGACGCGCACCGACCGCGAGGGGCGCTTCGTCTTCGAGAAGGTGCCGCCCGGCGAGTACGTCGTGGCGGTCACCATGCGCAGCGGCCAGGTCGATCTCGGCGGTCTCTTCGGCGTCGACGACGATCAGAACACGATCATCGTCCGCGACGGCGAGACGGCCAACGTCAACCCCTGACGGCGGCCGCTCAGTCGGCGGGGACGCTCGGGCCCTTGAACCGCCGCCGCTCGCTCTCCTCCCAGATCGGCTCTCCCTCGACGCACGACTTGTGCGCGACCACCGCGTGCACGCGGCCCTTTTCGCTCCGCGCGATGGGGTAGTAGAGCCAGTCCTCTTCGGCGTGGATGAGGTCGTGGCAGACCGCGCAAAGGACGATCTTCTTCTCGATCTCCTTCTGCAGGGTGAGCTTGAACCGCACCTTCTTCAGGAAGGGGTTGGTCCAGATGACCTTCACGAGCCCCTTGTCGACGAGCGACCGGATGATGGTGGCGGTGAACTTGGGGTTCAAGCCCACGCTCTCGGCCAGCTCGTTCACTGTCATCCCCTCGGTCTTCTTCTGGAGGCCGCCGCAGAGGCGGTAGAGCCGGACGAAGACGACCTGCTCGCCGAGCGAGAGGTTCTTGAGGAGGTAGTCGCTGACGTAGTTCGGGCAGAGGTACATCCCGCTCGCGTACTTGACGATCTTCTCGCCCTCGGCGTGCCGGGCGACGAAGCCGTCCGGGTCCGTGGGGAGCCGCTCGAGGCGCGATCCCTCGGGATCGGCGTCGACCGGGATCTCGACCCGGTCGATCTCGTCAGGCGACGGGGCGCTCTTCCGCGGCCGCGGCGCCGGCGCTTCCGCCGTCGTCGCCGAGGCCCTCGCGGAGGGTGAGAGGCTCGATTCCACGTCCCGGATCTTCCTCTTCACGCTCCCGAGGATCGCGTCGAACGTCTCCTCCAGCTTCCTGCTCATGTTGCGACAGGACCTCCTGGCACAGGCGCCGGAAATCGCGGGCGCCCCGGCTCGCGGGGAATGAGTAGATGACGGGCTGCTTCACCATCGGCGCGCTCGAGACCTTCGCGTCGGTCATGATGGGCGAGAGGAGCTTTCCGCCGAAGCTCTTCTCGAGCATTTCGAGGATTCCGCGGTGGACCTTGATCCGATTGTCGATCTTGGTCGGAAGGATCCACGTCCGGATCGCGTGGTTCATCTTCCGCTTGATGAGATTGAAGGTGCTCGTCAGGTCGTCGATCGCTTTCATCGAGTAGAACTGCGTCTCGATCGGGACGATCGCGTCCGTCGACGCGACGAGGGCGTTGATCGTGACCGAGGAGAGGTTCGGGGGGCAGTCGAAGAGGATGAAGTTGAAGTAGTCCTTCGCCGGCTCGAGCTTCCCGTCGAGAATCTTCTCCCGCATGATCATCTCGCGGAGCTTCACATCGGCCCCCGCGAGCCGGATGTCGGCCGGAACGCACCAGAGGTTCGAGTAGTCGGTCTTGTGGATGACCTGGTCGAGCGTCACCGAGTCGTCGACGAGGAGATCGTTCGACGTCTTGTCGATGTCGTCGGGGTTCAAGCCGAACGAGATCGTGAGGTTCGCCTGCGCGTCGAGGTCGACGACGAGGACGCGCTGCCCCACGTAGGCGAGGCACGCGCCGAGGTTGAACGTGGTCGTCGTCTTCCCGACGCCGCCCTTCTGGTTCACGATCGAGATCCGCTTGAAGAGGCACCGGCCGGCCTTCTCGACGATCTCGTGGACCTGATCGCCCGAGTAGATGCGGTGGTTCTCCTCGTTGCGTTCGACTGCGGGGATTTTCCCGTCGCGCTCCCACTCGAGGAGCTCTCCCTTGGTGATGCCGAGGATCTCCGCGACCTCGGACGGCGAGTAGGTTGGCTGCATCGGGTCACCTGCACCGGATGACGTCACGGCGCTGCCAGGGAGAGGATGCGGATTCGCGTCCCCACGATCGATCGAAGAGAGGAAGCCGTCTCTCAAAACGGTCTCCCCGCGGCACTCCGCCGAGCGCGCCGAGCCTCGCGACGGGGCCGAGTCGAAAAAAAACAAGTCGGGCGGAACCGACCGTGTGGCGCCGCGCGCCGCCCGCGCGCCCGCCACGGCGAGAACGTCGAGCGGGAGGTTAGCTCGCGGCGGCGGGGGGGTCAACGAGGCGGCGATCTTGGGGAACCCTACGAGGGAGGAGCGCCGATGCCGAGGAGCCGCGCCACGAGATCGTCTCTCGCCCGCGCGAGCACCCGCGACCGGTCCGGCGGCGTGTCCGCGGCGGCCGCGAGCCGCTCGACCGGGAAGTTGCGAAGGAATCAGGGTCGGAACCGTCTCGCCCGCGAGAGCGGACCTCGAGCGACCGAGCGCCGGAAGACACCTCCGATGTGTGCGCGAAACTCCTCCGCGCGGTGCCGACTATTGCCGGCGTCGCGCGACGGAGACGTTTTTTTCGCGAGCGGCGCCCACGTCGTCGCCGAGACCGCAAGAAGCGTGCGCCGCCTTTCGAACGGCGCCCGAGGGGGTGGCGCCGCCAAGCGTCCGAGGCGATCGACTGATCGGGCTCACGGGCCGATACGGGAATCGCTCGCCAAAAGCCGGACGGGTTTCGGTTTCCTGTCCGCGCTCGCCACCGTGACTCCGGCGGTTCGGCCTCCGCCGTCTCGAGATTCCGCGATTCCTTGGACCAAGCGACGGGATGAAGCCGAGAGCCGCTTTCCGTCGCGCCGGCGCCCTCCGCGGCGCCGTCAAGGGCGCGGGATCGGAGTCGCACTTCGCCATCGAGTCGAAGTCGCATTCTCGATGCGTCCAGCGGAAGCAGCCGGGCCTTCGGAGTCCGCTTACGCGGGAGGAGACGCGATGCGCAAGAGCCGCGCGACAAGATCGTCCTTCGCGCGCTCGAGGGCGAGCGCTCGCACGGCTGGTGCGCCCGAAGCGGCCGCGAGCCGCTGGACCGGAAAGTCGCGCAACACCCACGCGAGCGTGAGGGGCGAGAATCCGGCATCCTTCCGCGGCGCGTCGGAGACGGCGCGGACGAGATCCTCTCCGGACGCGACGAGTGCCTCCACGTCCTCGAGGTCGCGGATCTCGGAGCGGCCGAGGAGCGCGCAAAGCTTGTTGACGAGGATTTCGTGCGGTGTGTCGACGAGGATCGAATCGTCTCCCAGGCGCGCGACCTGCGGACGTTCGATCGACGGGACGGGCTCCGCCACGAGGTCGAGAACGACGGATGATTCCGCGTCGCTCACGCGATACCGCTGATGCGAAGGGCCGGTCTGAATCGTCTCCGCTCGCAGTCCCGCGCTCCTGAGCCGCGCGGCGACTTGTGATCCGATCGGACCCAGCTCGGCTCGGTCGCGCCAGAAGAGGTCGACGTCGCGCGTCGTTCGATGGTCCGCATGGAATCCGACGAGCGCGCCGCCGCCGCTCAACGTCCACGCGGGAGTGAAGTCCGCGAGCGCGCGAAGGAGCGCCTGCTGTAGCGGCGTCAGTCTACCCACGGGACTCGTCCAAGGCCGCGCATCGCTCGAGAAGCCAGCTCCAGAACGGCCTTTGGCGACCGAGATAGCGCTCGAGCCGCGGCCAAAGCGCGGCGATTTCGCTCCGCGTCACGAATGAGAAGACGTCGTCGGGCTTCGCCTGCCGCAGGAGTTTTCCGGTCCAGTAGGCGCGAACGTCCGGATCGGCGTCCCGGATGAGCCGGCGAAAGCCGTCGAGAGTCACCTCGACGTCCCAGAGAAAGTACGGCCGCCCCTCGCGGTCCACCATGCGCTCGGGCGGCGTCGGTGCGAGAAGCGACATGATGTGGGCGATTATACCGGCGAGATCATCGCGGCTCGCCGCGGGAGTGCCGATCGAGGAAACGGCGCCACGAACCGATTCCGGCGAGCGGCGGCCCGCCGCGGGAAAGGCAATCGAGGAAACGGTACCGGGCACCGTTTTCTTCGGAGCTCGATCGCCCTCGCCGGGCTCGGCTTCGGACTTCTTCTCGTTCTCGATCCCGTCCTCGGGCTTGAGAGTCTGGCTGATCACGTAGCCCTCGTCGAGCCAGCGACCGAGGTCGACGAGGCGGCAGCGCTCGCCGCAGAAGGGGAAGTGCGGAAGATCCTCGATGCCCGCGTACTCGCGCTGCTTCTTTCAGGTCGGGCAGTCGTGGGAAGGCGTGCCGCTCTCGGTCCTACTTCTTCTTTTCTTTGTTTTTGGGCGGCTCCGCGAGGAAAAGACGTAGTCCGGCTTCGCCTGACGCGAGAGGTTTCCGGTCCGGTGCGCGCGGACGTCCGGATCGGCGCCGCCCGGGGGCCGGCGAAAGCCGTCAGGAGAGACCTCGGCGTCCCGAGGGAAGTGCGGCCGTCCCTCGCCGTCGAGACTGCGCTCGGGCGGCGCCGATGCGATGGGGCGCAGGATGAGGCCGATGATCGTGGTGAGCGAGCGCTCGCGCGCCGGCACGAAGCCTTGCGTCCGCGCCCGCGCACCCGGGAGGCAGAGGGCTCGTAGGTTTCTGTCGCTTCGCGAGCGCTCGCCGACGTAGACTGGCCGCGCGTCGCTCCCCCGGGGGCCGGGAGCCTCGCGCGCGGCGGAGACTGGAGGCGATGATGAAAAGCGCGCACCGATCGTTTCGCCCCGTACCGCGGGCCATTCTCCTCGCCTGTGGCGCTTTCTTCGCGCTCGCGGCGCCGTCGCCGGCCTCCGACATCGACTTCGAGGCGCCGCTCCTCCTTCCTATCGCCTACGCCCGCGGCACCGCGGTCGCGGACTTCGACGAGGACGGCCGGCCGGACGTCGCGATCTCGAGCGAGGAGGTCGGCATCGCGCTCTTCCTCTCGAAGGGCGATCGGCGGTTCGACGCTCCGGTGTTCTTCGAGTCGTTCCACTTTCCGGCGCTTCCCGGCGCATTCGACCTCGATGACGACGGCCACGCCGATCTCCTCGGGGTGAGGACGAACGAGGTGAGCGCGATCCTCGGCGACGGCGAAGGGAGCTTCACCGGTCTTGTCCTCACGTCCGTGCAGGGCCTGAGAACCGGGGGCGGGGGCCGGAACGTGGGCGTGGCGGACGTCGACGCCGACGGGCGCGTCGACCTCGTCGTTTCGCTGCTCACCGCCGGCCGGCTCGAGACGTATTTCGGCGATTCGACGGGTGCGTTCGCGCCGCGGCCCGGAAGCCGCACGGACGTGGAGACGCCGCGGTGCGTCGCGGTCACCGACGTCGACGAGGACGGTCTCCTCGACGTGGTCGTCGCGCACGAGAACGAGAGCGGCGGGACGGTGCTCCGGGGTGACGGCTCGGGCTCCTTCTCGTTCCTGTCGTCGCTTTCGCTGCCGCGCGCCGAGCTCGTCCACGTCGCCCGGCTCGACTCCGATCCGCACGTGGACCTGGTCGTCTCGCAAGACACGCGGATGACTCCGTGCCTCGGCAACGGCCTCGGAGGGTTCACGCCCGGCATCCCCGTGGCCCCCGCGTCGACCGACGCCTGGAACGTCGTCTGCGGCGACCTGACCGGCGACGGCCTCGACGACGCCGTCGCGCTCGCGAGGCTCGAGTTCGCCGTCCACGCGAGCGACGGGAGCGGCCAGTTCCGTCCTCGGGAGTCGTTCGCCGGCGGCAGCACCCGGAGCGGCATGCATCACTACACGTCGGTCGTCGACCTCGACTCGGACGGGCTGGCCGACGTGCCCGTCCCGAGCGTTCACGGCGTTTTCGTCCACTTCCGGGGCGCCGGAGGCTTCGAGCGCGTGCGGCCGGCGGTGCTCGAGGGAGCCGGGAGCTACCAGGAGATCCTGACCGCCGACGTCGGCCAGGACGGGACGAGCGACATCCTCACGCTCGGCTTCGGAAGCCCCAGGGGAAACGGCTACGTCGACGCGCGCCGGGTCCTCGGGAACGGGACGATCTCGCCTCCGGTGCGATCCGTCGCCGGCGCCCGACCCGTCCACTTCGCCGCGGGCGACTTCGACGGCGACGGCGAGCCGGACCTCGCGGTCGGGAAGGATCTGGGCGCGGACGTCTTCGTCCTCATCGGCGACGGGACGGGCGCGTTCGAGGCGGCCGCGGCGTTCGACACCGTCCTCGACGCGCCGCGGCTCGCGGCCGCCCGGCTCGACCACGACGGCGCGGCCGACCTCGTCCTCCTCGCCGGGGGCCGCGTCGAGCCGCTCCGCGGGCGGGGAGACGGCCGGTTCGAGTCGTTCGCGGGCCCTGGACCGGCGATCCCCGGCGCGTTGGACTTCGCCGTCGCCGATCTCGGAGGCGACGGGATCTCCGACATGGCGCTCTGCATCGAGGACGAGTCCGAAGGGATCCCGCCCGAGGTCGCGATCTACGTCGGGGACGGCTCGGGCCAGTTCGTGCCCGTTTTCCGGACGATGGTCTCCGGCAGCGCGCGGGCGCCCGTCTTCGCGGACGTCGATCGCGACGGGAGCCTCGACCTCGTCCTCGGGACCTCCGTCCTCCGCGCCGTCGGCGCCGGAGGCCTCCTGCCGGAGATTTCCTTCCAGTCGGTGATTCCGCCCGGGGCGGAGAGATCGAACGGCAACGCGCTCGCCGATTTCGACGGCGACGGGCACCTCGATCTCGCGCTCGCGCACACGGTCCGCCAGCTCGTGAGCGTTCTGCCCGGCGACGGGACCGGCCGCTTTGGCCACGGGATCCAGTACGGCGCCGACGCCGGCCACGTGGGCCTCGTCGCCGGCGATTTCGACGGCGACTGCGCGCCCGACATCGCCGCCGCCACGACGCGGGTGAGCCTCCTCAGGAACCGGAGCCTCGACTCTTTCCACGCGATCCGCGACGGAAACGTCGGCACCGCAGCGGGGCGCTCGCCGGCGAACGTCCTCTTCGTGAACGGGATGCGCGGAGAGGGCCCGTGCCGCCAGATCTTCGTGGACCGGAACGCGCTCTTCCAGATCCGCATGAAGGCGTCGCCCGCGGATCCCGACGGCGAGGGCGCGTTCGCGCTCTACGCGTGGGTGGGAAGGCCCACGACCGGGACCGTGACGCCGCTCCCGTTCGGCTACGGCGTCATGTCGATGGCGCCCGAGCTCACGGGCGGGAGCCCGAAGAGGACGTGGAACAACACCGGCGATCCCGCTCTCGGCGCCGCCGACCTTCCTTCGGTCGCCGCGCCGAGCCTCGTCATCCGCAAGGAGCGCGGGATCCGGAAGCGGGGAGCGTTCTTCCTCCAGGGACTGCTCGAGGATCCGGCCTCGCCGTCGGGGGCGTACGCGGTGACGAACGGCGTCGCCGTGATCTCCGAGTGACCGGCTCGCCGGCCGCGCCGCGGGCGGTCGCTCCCAAGGCGCCGCGCCGCTCTCGTCCTCGCCGGGAGAGGCCGGCGCGCTCTCGGAATCGTCCTCCGTGGGCGGCTTCTCGGGCTTGTCCTCTGGCCGGAGCGGCTGGCTGCGGAGCGAAGTCCGCGAGCGCGTGAAGGACCGCCTGATGAAGCGGCGTTAGTCCTCCCACGCGGATCAGTCGTCTTCGCCCGCGTCGTTGCGCGGCGGCGCCGGAGCGGGGGAGTCGGGCTCGCCTTCGGCCCGGTTCTCCAGCTCCAGCTCGTCTTCGGGGCGGAGCGGCTGGCTGATGACGTAGCCCTCGTCGAACCAGCGACCGAGGTCGACGAGGCGGCAGCGCTCGCCGCAGAAGGGGAAGTGGGGAAGATCCTCGATGCCCGCGTACTCGAGCTTCTTCTTGCAGGTCGGGCAGTCGTGGGAAGGCATGCCGCTCTCGGTCCTACTTCTTTTTTTTCTTGGGCGGCTCCGCCTTCGACTTCGCGGTGGGTGCGGGCGCCGCATCCTTCTTCTTCGTCTCGGCGGGCGCGGCGTTCGACGCTTCCGCGCCGGCCTTCGCCGGCGTGGCGGTCGCGGCGTCCGTCTCGCTCTTCGCCTTCTTCTTGTAGTCGTCGCTTCGGTAGTCGGTGATGTAGAAGCCCGAGCCCTTGAAGATGAGGCCCCCGCCCGTGCCGATGAGGCGCCTGAGCTTCGGCTTCCCGCACTTCGGGCACTTCTTCTCCGGGCGCGCGCTGATCGACTGGAAGGTCTCGAACCCGTGGCCGCACGCGTCGCAGCGGTAATCGTAGGTCGGCATCGCTTCTCTTCCCGGTCTCGCTCAGTCCGGCGTCCCGTCGTCCTCGTCCTCGCCGGCGCCCTCCGGCCGCATGGCGATCCTCACCTGGGCCGGCCGGATCACGCGGTCGTGCAGCCTGTAGCCGCGGCGAACGACGTCGACGATCGTCTTGTCCGGCACGTCCTCGCGCTCCTCCCGCGCTACGGCCTCGTGGAGGGACGGATCGAAAGTCTTTCCGCCGGCCTCGATCGGCACGACGCCGTTGTCGCGGAGGATCTTCTCGAACTGGCGCTCGACGAGCTTCACGCCCTCGAGGAGGGAGTCGGACTCGCGCGCGGTCTCCTCGGCCGAGGCGACCGCCCGCGAGAGGTTGTCGAGCACGGAGAGGACTTCGGTCACGAAGTCCTGGATGCCGAAGCGCCGCTCCTGGGAGCGCTCGCGCTCGATCCGCTTCTGGTAGTTCGCGAAGTCGGCGGCCGTCCTCTGCAGCTTCTCGAGATAGTCGTCGCGCTCGGACGCCGCGCGGGCGAGGCGGTCCATCTCCTCCGCGCTCGGCGCCTGCGGAGCGCTCTCGCCTCTTCCGCCGTCGCCTCCTCCCTCTCCGCGACTCGCCGGGCCGCCGACGTCCTCGTCCGTCCGCTCGATCTCGCCGCCTTCGCTCATCACTCGAAGTACTCCTTCACCTTCTCGAACAGGCTTTTCCTCCGCGGCGCCGTCTCCCGCGACTCGGTCTTCGCGTACTCGCGCAGGATCGCCTCCTGCTCGGGCGCGAGCTTCCGCGGCACCTCGACCACGACCTGCACGAGGAGGACGCCGCGATGGCCCGAGTGGAGGTCGGGGAGTCCGCGGCCCCGGAGCTTGAAGACCTCGCCGGTCTGCGTGCCGCGCGGAATCTTCAGGCGGTCGATCGGGCCCTCGAGCGTCGGCACCTCTATCTCGGCGCCGAGCGCCGCCTGGGTGAACGAGAGCGGCATCTCGACCAGGAGGTCGTTCCCGCGGCGCCGGAAGACCGGGTGCGGCCGGACGCGGACGAGGCAGTAGAGGTCGCCGCGGGCGGCGCCGTCGTCGCCGTCCTCGCCCTGGCCGCCGACCCGGATCTGCGTCCCGTCCTCGATGCCGGCGGGGATCCGGATCTCGATCCGCGCCTTCTTCTCGCGGCGGCCCGCGCCGTGGCAGGTCGTGCAGGGGTCGGTGATGAGTCGGCCCGCGCCCTGGCAGCGCGGGCAGATCGTGCGCACCGTGAAGAAGCCCTGCGACTGGATGACCTCGCCGCGGCCCTGGCAGGTCCGGCAGGGGACGGGGGTCGTGCCCGGCTTCACGCCGCTGCCCGAGCATCTCTCGCAGCGCTCGAGGCGGCGCACCTCGATCTCCTTTACGACGCCGGCGAGGGTCTCGTCGAGCTCGATCGCGATCTCGCACCGTAGGCTCGCGCCGCGGCGCGCGCCCCGCCGTCCGGCGCCGCCGCCCCGTCCGAAGATGTCGCCGAAGGGCGACGAGTCGCCTCCGAAGATCTCGGAGAACGCCGAGAAGATGTCCTCGAAGCTCGTGAATCCCCTTGGCGCGGAGCCCGCGTTCAGGCCCGCGTGCCCGAACCGGTCGTACGTCGCCCGCTTCTCGGGGTCGCGGAGCACCTCGTACGCCTCGGCCGCCTCCTTGAAGCGGGTCTCGGCCTCGGCGTCGCCGGGGTTCTTGTCGGGGTGGTACTTGAGCGCGAGGCGGCGGTACGCCTTCTTGATCTCGTCCTCGGGCGCCGTGCGCTCGACGTCGAGGATCTCGTAGTAGTCGCGCTTCAAGGGAGGGACCCTACCCGCGCCGGACCGAGACGACGGCGCCGGCCGAGTCTGTGTCCTCGGCCGGCGCCGGGAGGTTAGCATCCGGAACTTCGCGGCCCGGGACGCGTCTCAGTGGACCGCGCCCTCGATGACCTTCGCGTCCTTCTTTCCGCCCTTCTCCTTGATCTCGGTGACCATGGTCTCGGTCGTGAGCATGAGACCGGCGATCGACGCGGCGTTCTGGAGGGCGGTGCGGACGACCTTCGTCGGATCGACGATGCCGGCCTTGAACATGTCGACGTACTTGCCCTCGGCCGCGTCGAATCCGGTCTCGGCGCCCTTTTCCTTCAGCTCCTCGACGATGACCGAGCCGTTCAGACCGGCGTTCGCCGCGATCTGGCGGATCGGGGCCTCGAGCGCCCGCACGACGATCTGCACCCCGAAGTGCTCGTCTTCCTTCGCCTTGAGCTTCTGGACGGCGGGGATGGCGCGCAGGTAGGCGACCCCGCCGCCCGCCACGATCCCTTCCTCGGCCGCGGCCTTGGTCGCGTGCATGGCGTCCTCGACGCGGGCCTTGCGCTCCTTCACCTCGGCCTCGGTCGCGCCGCCGACGCGAATGACGGCGACGCCGCCGGTCAGCTTCGCGAGGCGCTCCTCGAGCTTCTCCTTGTCGTAGTTCGAGGTCGTGGCCTCGATCTGCGTGCGGATCTGCGCGACGCGAGCCTCGACGTCCGACTTCTTGCCGGCGCCGGAGACGATCGTCGTGAACTCCTTGCCGACCGTCACGGTCTTGCACCGGCCGAGGTCGTCGAGCGTCACGTTCTCGAGCTTGACTCCGAGATCCTCGCTGATGAGGCGGCCCTTCGTCAGGATCGCGATGTCCTCGAGGATCGCCTTCCGGCGGTCGCCGAATCCGGGCGCCTTGACCGCGCACACGTTGAGGATGCCGCGGAGCTTGTTCACGACGAGCGTGGCGAGCGCCTCGCCCTCGACCTCCTCCGCGACGATGACGAGCGGCTTCCCGGTCTGCGCCGTCTTCTCGAGGAGCGGCAGCATCTCGCGGACGCTCGAGATCTTCTTCTCGTGGAGGAGGAGGTACGGGTCCTCGAGGGACGCCTCCATCTTCTCCGGGTTGGTCACGAAGTAGGGCGAGACGTAGCCCTTGTCGAACTGCATGCCCTCGGTGTACTCGAGGACCGTGTCGATCGAGCGCGCCTCCTCGATCGTGATGACGCCTTCCTTGCCGACCTTCTCCATCGCCTCGGCGAGGAGATTGCCGATGAAGGAGTCGTTGTTGGCCGAGATCGTCCCGACCTGCGCGATCTCCTTCTGCGTCTTCACCGGCCGCGACTGCTTCTTCAACTCCGCCGTGACGACCTCGACCGCGGAGTCGATGCCGGCCTTGAGCCGCATCGGGTTGATGCCGGTGGTCAGCATCTTCAGTCCCTCGGCGTAGATCGACTCGGCGAGGATGGTCGCCGTCGTGGTGCCGTCGCCCGCGACGTCACTCGTCTTGCTCGCGACCTCGTTCACGAGCTTCGCGCCCATGTTCTCGAAGGGATCCTCGAGGTCGATCTCCTTCGAGACCGTGACCCCGTCCTTCGTGCACATCGGCGAGCCGAAGCTCCGCTCGAAGATGACGTTCTTGCCCGAGGGGCCGAGCGTCACCTTCACCGCGCCGGCGAGCTTCTCGATCCCGCGGAGGATCTTCCGGCGCGCGTCCTCCTGGTACATCAGCTGCTTGGCCATTTATGGCTGCTCCTGCGAAGAGTGCTCGTTTTCCGGTAACGGCCCGAGGTCTCCGGGCCCGCCCGTCGTCACGGGATGATCGCGAGGATCTCGGATTCGCGGAGCACCTTGTACTCCGTGCCCTCGATCTTCACCTCGGTGCCCGAGTACTTCCCGTAGAGCACCTTGTCTCCCTTTTTCACGGACGGCTGGATGCGCGTGCCGTCCTCCTCGTTCAGCTTGCCGGCGCCCACGGCCGTCACGACGCCGCGATGGGGGCGCTCCTTCGCCGTGTCGGGGAGGAAGATGCCGCCTTCGGTCTTCTCCTCCGCCTCCATCGGCGTGATCACGACACGGTCGTCGAGCGGACGCAGCTTGATCGCCATTTTTCGACTCTCCTCTCGCCTCGTTTCTCTCTTCTCGCCGGGCGCCGTCGCGCGGCGCTGGACGCTCCTCGGCTAGTACATGTCCTCGTCCATCTCGCCGTGCTCGTGCCCGCCGCCGCCCCTCTCCTCCTTCTTCGGGAGGGCCGTGACGAGCGAATCGGTGGTGAGGAGGAGGCAGGCGACGCTCGACGCGTTCTGCAGCGCCGAGCGCGTCACCTTCGCGGGATCGATGATGCCGGCGTCGATCATGTCGACGTAGCGGTCCGCGGCCGCGTCATACCCGTAGTTGAAGCTCGAGTCGCCCTCTCTCACTCTCTTCGCGACGAGGCCGCCGTCGAGCCCGCCGTTCTCCACGATCTGCCGGATCGGCTGCTCGAGCGCGCGCCGCACGATCTCGACGCCGTGGTTTTCCTCGTCGCTGTCGAGCTTCAGGCTCTTGAGCGCGTCGGCCGCCTTGAGGAGCGCCACGCCGCCGCCCGGGAGGATGCCCTCCTCGATGGCGGCGCGGGTCGCCTGGAGCGCGTCCTCGACGCGCGCCTTTCGCTCTTTCAGTTCGGTCTCGGTCGCGGCGCCGACCTTGATCTGCGCGACGCCGCCGGCGAGCTTCGCGAGGCGCTCCTGGAGCTTCTCGCGGTCGTAGTCGCTCGTCGTCGCCTCGACCTCCTTCCGGATCTGGGCGATGCGGGCCGTGATGTCCTGGTTGCGGCCGGCGCCCTCGACGACGATCGTGTTCTCGGACGTGATCGTCACCTTCTTCGCGCGGCCGAGGTCCTTGAAGTCGACCTTCTCGAGATCGATGCCGAGGTCCTTGAAGATGACCTTTCCGCCCGTGAGGGTCGCGATGTCCTCCATCATGGCCTTGCGGCGGTCGCCGTATCCCGGCGCCTTCACTGCGGCCACCTTGAGCGTGCCGCGCAGCTTGTTCACGACGAGCGTCGCGAGCGCCTCGCCGTCGACGTCCTCCGCGATGATGAGGAGCGTCTTCCCCGACTTCGTCGACTTCTCGAGCAGAGGCAGGAGCTTCTTCACCGAGGAGATCTTCTCCTCGTGAATGAGGATGAACGGCTCCTCGAGCACGCACTCCATGCGGTCGGGGTCGGTGATGAAGTTGGGCGAGATGTAGCCGCGGTCGAACTGCATGCCCTCGACCACGTCCACCTCGGTCTCGAGCCCGCGGCCCTCCTCGACCGTGATCACGCCGTCCTTCCCGACCTTCTCGAGCGCGTCGGCGATCATCTTGCCGGTCTTCGCGTCGCCGTTGCTCGCGATCGTGCCGACGAAGGCGATCTCCTTCTTCTCTTTCACGTTGACCGGCTTCGCCTTCTTCCCGAGATAATCGACGACGCGGTCCACGGCCTTCCGGATGCCGCGCGTCAGGACCATCGCGTTGTCGCCGGCCGTGATCGCCTTCAGTCCCTCGAGGAAGATCGCCTCGGTCAGGAGCGTGGCGGTCGTCGTGCCGTCGCCGGCGATGTCGCTCGTCTTGCTCGCCACCTCCTTCACAAGCTGGGCGCCGAGGTTCTCGTACCTGTTCTTGAGCTCGACCTCCTCCGCCACCGTCACGCCGTCCTTCGTGATCGTCGGCGCGCCCCAGCCCTTGTCGAGGACGGCGTTCCGTCCGCGGGGGCCGAGCGTCACCTTGACGGCTCGCGCGAGCTTCTCGACGCCCGCGCGGAGCGCGTCTCGAGCCTCCTGGTCGAAGACGAGCTGCTTCGCCATTGAAATCGCTCCTCCGTTACCGCTCTTCTCTTCCGTTAGTTCGTGAGCCGTGTCGTTCGAGTCGTCCGCGTGTCGGCGATCCGCCCCAGGCGCATCGCTTCGTCGTCTCTCGAGGGAGTCTCCGGTCGACGGGACCGGAGTCTGCGAGGAAAAGCAATCCCGGTGCCAATGTGGCCTGCCGAGGCGGTGCGCGCGAACCCTCGCGCGAAAAAAGGCTTATGGCGAGCAATGCGGCAGTAGCGGCGCGCCGAAGACTCGCCGCGTCTGCCAGTCTGGCAGGGGCCGTGGGCGCCCGGGCGAGCACCCTGCCACGCTGGCAGAGAGGGAGCCGAGCCGTGAACGGATCCCGCCGCGGGCCGTTGCCGACCGGCCGCCGCGCGATGTATCACATGGCCAATCTGCGAGATCGTGAGTCGGATCGAGCTGGCCCGCTCCATCCGGTGACGAAGGCTCTTCGAAGAGCGCCGTCGAATCGTCCTCTTCGTCGCGCGCCAAACCAACGCAAGCGCGCGACGTTGTCGGCCATCGTGCGGGTGGGCGCCGGGAGCGCCGGAGGGGTCGTTCATGGATCTCGCGAAAGAGTCGCTGCGCAAGCTCGACACGGAGCTCGGCGGTCACCTCGCCGGTGACGCCGTATCACTTCTTCTCAAGACGTTCGAGGCGCGTTTCTCGGCGGCGCTGCCGCAGAGCGTCGACGCCGCCGAGGCGATCGCGCTCGCCGCGGCGGGAGGCGCCTCGAGCGTCTCGATCCCCGCGTCGGCGTTCCTCGACCCGGCGTCGGGCGTGCTCGCGGACGAGCTCCGCTCGGCGCGCGAGGCCTTGAAGGAGCACGGCCTCTCCGTCTCGTTCGTCGATCTCGACTTCGGGTTCGACGAGCGCTTCGGCCTCGGCTCGGTGACGCACCCGGACGGCGGGGTCCGTCGCGACGCCCAGACCCTCGCGCTCGAGTCGATCGAAGCCGCTGCCGGTCTCGACGCCGAGGGGCTCCGGTTCGAACCCGCGACCGACGCGTGGCAGACGCCGTTCCAGGCGAACTACGGAGCCGCCCTGCAGCACTTCCTCGACGCGTGCGGCGAGCTGAACGGCCGCGCGAAGGCGAAGGACCTCTCCTTCGCGCTCGCGACCGTGCCGGGCGCCTCGGTGGCGACGAACGTCCACAAGACGGCGTTCGTCGCGGACCGCGTCAATCGCGACGGCGGCGGCAAGAACTGCGGCCTCGCCGTGGACCACGACGCCGAGGCGGACTCCGTCGCCGTTCCGGCCGACGCGATCTACTTCGCGCGGGTCGCGGGAGTGCCGGTCCACGAGATCGGGCTCGGCGCGGGACCGGCCGCGGCCGCGCTCGACGCGTTCACGTTCGGCGAGTACCTGTACGCGGCGGTCGACACCGGTTTCGACGGGTGGTTCCGCGCGGCGTGCCCCGAGGACGCCGAGCGGATCGTGCGCGCGACGACGATTGCGCTCGAGCTCTTCGCGAACGCGCTCCGGCGGGCGCTCCTCGTCTACCGCGACAAGGACGTGCTCCTGCGCGCGCAGTCCGTCGGGGGGCCGGAGTCGGCGCTCGACGCGGTGAAGCGCGCCATGGTGAGCGGCCTTCCCATCCGCGTCCCGGGGCCGCTCAAGGCGCCGGCGCGGAAGCGCGCGAAGCCGGCCGGCGCGAAGCGCTGAGAGCGGGGGGCCGTCAGGGGATCCCGACGAGCCGGTGCACCTGCGGGAGGAAGCGCACCTCCCGCGCGACGCCCGCCGCCGCCCGCACGAGCTCCGCGATCGCTTCGATGGGCGGAGGCGCCGCGCCGCCGCGGGGCGTCACCGGCTGGATGACGACCGTCATCGGCCTGTCCGGGAGCGATTCGCGGAGCGCGCGCGAGATCTCGGCCGCGGTCGTCTCGCGCGAGACCACGAGCTTCACGAACGTCTCCTTCCCCGCGGCGACGCAGGCGGAGAGGAACGCGCGGTGGTCGGCCCAGCGCGGCGGCTCGCCCGTCGCCGACGGGATCTTCACGTCCGCAGCGACGATCGCGACGTGCGGCAAGACGTCTCGGAGCGCGCCGACGAGCACCGCGTCGGTCTCGAGGTAGAAGCGGCGGCGCCCCCCGTCCGAGGCGCGCGGGAGGAAGCCGGAGAGGAAGCGGGCCTGGAGGAGCGGCTCGCCGCCGGTGAGCGAGACCGAGTGATGCGCGGCGCCCCTCGGGTCGAGCTCGTCGAGGATCGCGAGGAGGTCGTCCGCCGAGACCGGATTCGCGCGCTCCTCGACCTCGCCGGCCGCGCCCGCAGGGCCGCGGCGGATCCGGAACCGCTCCTGCCGCACGAGGCTCTCCTCGGTGTCGCAGTAGCGGCAGCGCAGGTTGCAGAGCTCGAACCTGAGGAAGACTTGGGGCGCGCCGGCGTACGGGCCCTCGCCCTGGAACGAGGAGAAAGCCTCGACGAGGCGCGCCGAGGCGGAGGACGGGTCCACGGCGCCTCTCAGTGCGCGAGCGACTTCAGGACGTCGATGCCGCGCGCGAGCGTCTCGTCCGGAACCGCGAACGAGACGCGGAAGTGCGTGTCTCGCTCCGAGCAGGCGCCTCCCGGGACGACCAGGAGCCGGTGCTCGAGCGCGCGTTCGGCGAAGCCCGAGCCGGTCGTCCCGTCGGGTGCCTCGAGGAACGCATAGAACGAGCCCGACGGCACCGTGAACCGGTAGCGGTCCTCGAGCCCGGAGACGAGCGCGTCGCGCTTCCGCTCGTAGGCCCGCACGTGCTCGCCCATGTCGACGTCGAGCGCCGCGAGCGCCGCGTGCTGCGCGACGGTCGGCGCGCAGACGAACGTGAACTGCTGCAGCGTCCGCATCTCGTCGAGGACGTCGCGCGGTCCGACCGCGTACCCGAGGCGCCAGCCCGGCATCGCGTAGGTCTTCGAGAAGCCCGAGAGGAGGATGACGCGGTCGAGGTGCGTTGCGATCGAGCGGTGGGGCGCGCCGCCGTAGATGAATCCGTCGTAGATCTCGTCCGAGACGACGAAGACGTCCTTCCCGCGGAGGACGTCCGCGATCGCGCGCAGCTCCTCCTCGGTCGCCGTGACGCCGGTCGGGTTCGACGGGCTATTGAGGACGACGACCTTCGTCTTCGGCCCGATCGCGCCCGCGATGCGCTCCGCGCGGAAACGGAAGTCCGGATAGAGGTCGTACGTCTTCGGCACCCCGCCGCAGAGCGCGGCGAGGTTCTTGTACATGAGGAAGTAGGGGTCGGGGATGAGCACCTCGTCGCCCGGCTCGACGAGCACGAGGAACGCGAGGAGGATGCCGCCCGAGACGCCCGCCGTGACGAGGCTCGACTCCGCCTCGTACCGCGTTAACTTCCGGACCCGGTCGAGGATCCGGGCGTTCAGCTCCGGCAGGCCCTGCGTGACCGTGTAGCGGCTCTGCCCCGAGCGGATCGCCGCGATCGCGGCGAACTGGACGGGCTCCGGAACTTCGAAGTCGGGCTGGCCGATCGAGAGGTTGATCGGGTTCTCGACGGTCTGCGCGAGCTCGAACATGCGCCGGATGCCGGAGGCCTTGACCCCCGCCATCCGCGGCGCGATGCCGCGCGGGAGCTTCCGTCCGTCCCGGGGATGGCTGTCCAAGAGAGCACGTCTCCGATCCCGGCCCGCGCGGCCCGTCGCGACGCGGGCCGCCGGCCGGGTCTCATACCGGCAATTCCGGCGTCACTTCTTCCTCTTGTCGTCGCCCTTCGCCTTGGGCGCCTCGGCGGGCTTCGCCGCCTCCGGGGCCGGTGCGCCGGCCGCGGCCGCCGCGGCGGCCTCCGGAGTCTCGGCCGCTTCCTTCTTCGCCTTGACCTTCTTCGCCTTGACCGCGGTCGCGACCTTGGGCAGGCCGAAGACCGACTGGCCGTCCTTGTGGCGCCCCGCCTTCTTCAAGATCTCGAGCCGCTCGCCGCGCGTGTAGACGTTGCGCTGGCGGACGAGCTTGCCCTTGACGGAAAGACTCCTGTGGATCGACATCGTCACTCACCTCGCGTGGACGTTTGCAGCGGCATGATGTAGGCGGAGCCGAACGGCAACCGGTCCTTTCCTTTTCCGTCGCCCGTCAGGGCCTTCACCCTCTCGAGCATCGACTTCAGGGCGGGGTCGTCGGGTCGCGCGTACCGGCCCACGTAGAGCCTGATCTCCGAACCTTTCCGGCCGAGGCGCGCCTCGACGTCGGGAAAGCCGAGCGAGGAGAGATAGTCCTTGATCTCCGTCGCGCGGTCTCGGTTCGCCAACGTGAACTCGTACGTCACGACTCGAATCCCGTACGTCACCTCGCCGTCGTCCGTCCTCGCCGCGGGCGGAGGCTCGACTCGCGGCTTGTCTTCGCGGCCCTCGACGGGCGCGTCCCCTCCCGGCGCGAAGGAGGACATCGGCGCGAGCCCGAGCCCGCCCGACCGTCCGACCCTTTCGCCGGCGAGGAACGACACCGCGACGAGGAGCACGACCGTCACTCCGAGGAGCGCCGCGGAGCGCCGCGAGAGGACGATCGCGCCGCCGCTCGCGGGCGACGGCCGCGGCCCCGTCGAGGCCCGAGGCGCGGCCGGAATTTCCCGCCGCGGACGAGCCTCCGCGGCGTTTGACTTCGCGGCCGGAGCCGCCGCGCGAGCGGACTCGCGCGCCCGGCCCCGCCGACTCAAGAGCTCGAACAGCTCCTGTGATCGCGTCATGTCCCACCCCGCGCGCCGCCCGCGCGCCCGCCCCGACGGCCTCCCTCCTTGCCGGCCCGCGACGGCGGGACGACGGGACCCGGTTCGCTGTCCTCGGGGCGTTGGGGATGGCGAACGGCGGGAGGAGTTCCGCGGTTGAATCTAGCACGGCGGGTGCTCAAGTCAACGCGGCCGCGGGCGGACGGAGCCCTTCTAAACCGAGGCCGAAAGGGAGTTTCGAGCCCTTTCTCTCACGCCGGCGCGACGATTCCCTCGCGGCGCTCCCGCGCGCTGTCCGGCTCGACGTCGCCTCGGCCGTCGCGGCGGCCGCGTTCGCCCGGGTCGCCCGGGCCGACGCGGCGGCGGAGGACGAATTCGACGGCGAGGAGGAGCGCGGACGCGACGAAGAAGGGGGCGGGGTCGGCGGGGTCGGGAACGGAGCCCCGCGGCGCGCGCTCGGGCTCGACCGAGGCCGGTGAGACAAGCGCGCCGCCGGTCGCGGCGGCGATCCG
>Ga0187892_10000789_pt1 | contig 79390 bp, 49 predicted proteins | sample MA1701073metaG_FD_139345 | JGI IMG/M metagenome (GOLD analysis project Ga0187892, IMG submission 139345) | Bio-ooze microbial communities from a basaltic lava cave in the Kipuka Kanohina Cave System on the Island of Hawaii, USA - MA170107-3 metaG ... | reverse complement strand
GCTGTTACCATAGTTTTTGTAGTCCCGGCCCCTTGTGGGCCGCTGTCGAAGCCAATACATTCGCGGTTGCAACAATGCCCCACAAGGGGGCAAGACTACGAAATTAAAGTAACACTGCACTAGGAGTAAGAGTAAGAGTAGAAGTAGGAGATAAGCAAGGATTATCAGAAGAGACGACCTATGATTTCTGTTGCGTTGATCGGGCCGGATGGCGCGGGCAAAACCACGCTGGCGCGTATGATCGAAAAATCGTTTCCGGTGCCGGTCAAATACCTCTACATGGGGGTCAGCGTCGATTCGAGCAACATGGCGCTGCCGACCACCCGCATCATGGAATATTTCAAACGCCGCCGCCGGCAAAAGCTGGGCGTGACGCCGTCAAAAAATATTGCGCCGAATCGCCGCAATGGTAAGCACAAAAAATCGGGCGTGCGCGCGCTGCTCCGGCTGGCCAATCGCCTCGCCGAAGAATGGTATCGCCAATTTCTTTCCTGGAAATTCCGCCGCAAAGGCCACGTTGTCATTTACGACCGGCACTATAAATTTGACTTCGAGCTGGATAAAGCCGCCGCACGCAATGAAAAGCGTCGGTTCACCGACTGGCTGCATCGCTGGTTCCTGGCCAAAGTCTATCCGGCGCCGGACGTTGTGATCTATCTCGACGCGCCGGCGGAAGTGCTTTTTGCCCGCAAAGGCGAATTTACGCTGGAATGGCTCGAGTCGCGCCGCCAGGCTTTTATCACCCAAGGCAAAAAAACTCCCAACTTTTTTCAAATTGACGCCACCCAGCCGTTGGAAACCGTTCATGCCAACGTCGCCGAGCGGATCATGCAATTTTACCAAAAGCGCCGCCCATCCCGCTTTGTCATCCCGCAAGGCGGGACGTCAAGCGGCGCGGGACATTGAGCGCGCGAAAATAGTTTTAAACAAGCGAGGTTGAAAACCATGAAGCAATCTTCCCTCAAGGCGGCGCCTAGACCAGCGGCCGGCCCTGAATTTTCCGGCTGGTCAGTCAAAAGCATTTTAGCCGCCGGCGCGCGCGCCTGGAATTTTTCGTCGCGCCAGACTATGTTTATCAGCTTGATCGTGCCGGCTTTGGTGATGCTCTTCGGCGCCGCCACCGCTTTGATGGGCAAAGAGGTTTACAAGTGGTTCACCGGCGAGGACGGCGCGGCGGAAAACCTGCAAGTGCTCTTTTTTGCGCTGGCCTTCGTTTTGTGTTTCCCGGTCATCGCCCGCCTCTGGAAAGCCGGCGCCAAACTCTTTGCCGCGATGTATTTGGTGTTGAGCCTCGGCCTCTTTTTCATCGTCGGTGAAGAGGTGAGCTGGGGACAACGCATTTTCGGCTGGGAAACCTCCGAAGAGATGAAAGCCATTAACAAGCAGGAAGAGACCAACATTCACAACATCGAAGGCATCGGCGACAAAATCAAATGGCTGCACGTGGTGATGGGCGCTTACGGAACCATTCTGCCGCTGGTTTTTCTGCGCGCGCAAATCAGCGCCCGGCCGCTCGACGCCGTCTCCCTGCTCGTGCCGCATTTCACGCTGCTGCCGTATTTCTTTTCAACGCTGCTCTGGAGATTGCAGGCCAATTTATGGAAACCGCCCAAGAGCCTCTACTTTGTCATCACCGAATATTCGGAAGTCATGGAGCTGGTTTTGGCCGTCGCTTTTTTTGTGTTTTTGCTCTTTCAATTCAGAAATCTCAAGAGCCTGGAAAAACCGGTAATTGTGGAAGACCCGGTTCTCAACAGCACGCAAAGAATGAACCTGGCCGCGAATCATCGGGCGAGATAATTAAAATTTTCGCAAGAAATTAGCCCAGAATAAAAAATCGCCCACAGAAAAGAAATCCCACAGAAACCGTTTTTGATCTTAATTCTGTGGGAGTTCAAATTCAGTGGGCGGAAACTTTGAGTAGCTAAATTCTTACAAATTTTTCTGAAAACTTTAGCGCCGTGAGGTGAAGTGGTGACGACGAATAACAATATAACCCTGCAAATCGTTTTGGCCCTGGAAGAGAGCATGGAGGCCAAGAGGCGCGTCATTGAAACCAGCGTGCCGATTTTGGAAACTATTGTCGAAGCGCTGATCAAAGCGCTGCGCGCCGGAAACAAAATTCTTTTGTTCGGCAATGGCGGCAGCGCCGCGGATTCCCAGCATATTGCCGCCGAGCTGGTTGGCCGGTTTCAACGCGAGCGCAAAGCCTTGCCGGCCATCGCCTTGACGACCGACACCTCGATCCTGACTTCGATTGGCAACGATTATAGTTTTGAAAAAGTTTTTTCCCGCCAAATTGAAGCGCTGGGGCAGCCCGGCGACGTGGCCATCGGCCTCAGCACCAGCGGCAATTCTCCCAATGTGATTCAAGCCGTTAAAGCCGCCCAGAAAATGGGCATGATCACCATCGGGTTTACCGGCGAGAGCGGGGGAGAGCTGAAGAATTGCGTCGATTTTTGTTTTCATGCGCCAACCCAGCATACGCCGCATATTCAAGAAGTTCACATCACGGTGGCGCACGCCATTTGTGATATCGTCGAGCACGAGTTCAGCACGAACGCAACGTAAAGTCCATGAGGTAGCATGATGGAACACGCCTCGATCTCTTCGCCGCCGTTGCAACAAGAAACCGTCTCCGAGCTTCCCCGAGGATTCTTTAAGCAGCTTCTCGCCGAGAGCGCCGAGGAGTGGAAACTTTCGCCGCGCTTGGTGAGCCTGATTGCGCTGGCGCCGATTTTTATCGCGCTCGCCGGCGTTGTGACCGCCCTCATCGGAGGAAAAATTTATCACTTCTTCACCGGAGAAGATCGCTTTGCCGAGAATTTGCAAGTCTTCCTGTGGCTGCTGGCGTTTGGCTTGGGCTTTTTGGTGGTCAAACGGCATTGGCTGGCCGGGCGCCATGTCATGGCGCTTCTGTATCTTTGCCTCAATGCCGGTATCTTCGTTATCATCGGCGAAGAGGTGAGCTGGGGACAAAGAATGCTGGGCTTGGAAACGCCGGAAACTTTGAAGACCATCAACCGCCAGCGCGAGATCAACATTCACAGCCTCGAGGGCATGATTGGCACGTTCCGCTCGCTTTATCTCATCATCGGCGCCTATGGAACGTTTCTCCCGCTGCTCTTTATTCGGCCGCAAACTTTTGCGCGGCGCCGGGCGGTCATCTCCATGCTGGTGCCGCATTACACGCTGGCGCTCTATTTTCTGGCGACGCTGGCTTGGAGACTTTATGTCGGCTTCTGGCGGCTGCCGGATAAATATTACTTCGTCATGACAAAATACTCGGAAGTGGTCGAATTGATTCTGGCAATGGGATTTTTTCTGTTCATGAGTTTTCAGTTGAGGAAAATCAGCGAAGATGGATAGTTTTTTGCGCCGGGTTTTTGCGGCGCTGGATCAGGCAGCGATTACCTATTCTTTGTTGCGGGGCTTTGAGGAGCTGGAGAGGCCTGCGGAACGCAGTGAAGTTGATCTGCTGGTATCCCCCGAACATCTGCCGTTGCTCGCCCAGACTTTAGCCGAGAAAGGCTTTGTCGCGCTTCCCGCCTGGGGACACGCTCCGCATTATTTTTTTGTGGCGTATGATCGCGCCGCCGGCGCCTGGCTCAAATTCGACGTCGTCACCGACTTGCGCTATGGCAGCCCGTTCCGCACGCTGCGCCTCGATCTCGCCGAAACTTGTTTGCGCCGCCGCCAGCGCCGCGAATTTGTTTACGTGCTGTCGCCGGCAGATGAATTTTTCACGCTGTTTTTGCATTGCCTGCTCGACAAAGGCAATTTTCGCGAAGCGCGCCGCGACCGCCTGATTGAACTGGGCCGCGAGTTACGCGACGACGAAGTCCAGGCGAAAAGCGTGGCGGAATATTTCGAGCGTTATTTGGCGCCGATCATCACTTGGGACATGCTCACGAAAGCGCTGGCCGCGGAAGAGTGGCCATCTCTTTTGAAACGCCGCCGCGCCGTGGCCCGCCGGTTCTTTTGGCGAAATCCGGTGATGAGCGCCTGGCGGCAGATTTCGACGATCGTGCTGCGCCGCATCCGCCCGCTGCTCTTCGCGCTGCGGCAGCGCGGATTTTCCGTGGCCCTGCTTGCTCCCGATGGCGCCGGCAAATCGACCCTGGCCAAAGAATTGACGCGCGATGCGTATCTGCGCGCCCGGTTGATATACATGGGAACCAATATCGACGCCAGCACCGTCGGCTTGCCGACCACGCGCTGGTTGCACGAGCAATTGAAATCGCGGCGCAATGGCGCGACAAAGAAAAAGAGTCCGCCGCGAATCATTCTCAAAGGCGCCGCCTTTGTCAATCGCCTCGTCGAGCAATGGTATCGCGCCGGTGTTGCAATTGGCCATCTGCTGCGCGGCCGGTTGGTGGTGTTTGACCGCTACATTTACGATTCGTGGCTGAACAAGCCGCCGGCAACAGCGTGGAAACGCCTGCGCCGGAAATTATTCGAATCTCTTTGCCCGAGGCCCGATCTGGTGATTCTGCTCGACGCGCCCGGCCAGATGCTTTTCGAACGCAAGGGCGAGCACACGCCGGAATGGCTGGAAAAGCAGCGGCGCGCCTATCTCGCGCTGCAAGATCACGTCCCGCAAATGCGAATCGTCGACGCCACCCAGCAAGCCGAAGCCGTCAAGCGCGAAGTCACCGCGATGATCTGGCGCCAACAGGGTTTGCGAGAGCGAAAGTGAAATTTCATTAAGGAAAATTAAATTTGGAAACCGTCGCTCAAGAGTCTACCAAACAAAAGCGCAAAGCCAAACCCGACGCCACGCGCAAACAAATCCGCGGCTCCAGCTTGCTGCTTGTCGGCAAGCTGCTCTCGGTCGGAATCAATTTCGGCTCGCAGATTTTGATCGTCCGCTATCTGCCCATCGCCGATTACGGCGCCTGGGCCTATGCTTTATCGGTTGTGGCTTTTTGCCAGAACATCGCCGTGCTCGGCCTCGACCGCGCCATCACCCGTTTCGTGCCGATCTATCACGAGCGCGAAGAGTACAACAAACTTTTCGGCACGCTGATCTTGGTTTTCGGCGCGATTCTGCTGGTGAGCGTCGCCATCATCGCCGCGTTCCATGCCGCTCCCGAACAGCTTGCCCGACTCATTAAAGACAACCAGCAGCCTGTGAACCTGCTGCTCATTATGATTTTCCTCGTGCCGGTCGAAGCCTTTGACAATCTGCTCACCGGCTTGTTTGCCAGCTTCACCAACCCGCGCGCCATTTTTTTTCGCAAGCATTTGCTCGGCCCGCTGCTCAAGCTCGGCGTGGTTTTGCTGCTGTTGCTGCTGCAAAGCGATGTCTTCTTTCTCGCCGGCGGTTACTTGACTGGTAACGTCCTTTGCGTGCTCTTTTACATCGTGCTGCTCGTTCGCTTGTTGCGCCGGCAAGGCCTTTTTCAACACTTTCAACGTGACGGCGTTAACATTCCGGCGAAGGAGATTTTTGCCTTTACCATTCCGCTGCTGTCCTCGGATTTGGTGACGATTTTGACCCATGCCGCCGACACGATGCTGCTGGGTTATTTTCACAACGCCACCGAAGTGGCGCGCTACACGGTGATTTTGCCCGCCGCTCACTTCAACAAATTGGTGATGACGAGCTTTGCGCTGCTTTACACGCCGCTCGCCGCCAGGCTTTTTGCCAAAAATGATTTTCAAGGCATCAACGACCTGTATTGGCGAACCGCGGTTTGGCTGGGCATTTTGACTTTTCCGATCTTTGCCCTGACGTTTTCCATGGCCAAACCCTTGACGCTTTTTCTTTACGGCGCGCGCTACGAAGACTCCTGGGTCTTTTTGCAGCTTATCTCATTCGGCTATTATTTCAGCGCCGCGCTCGGCTTCAACGGCTTGACGCTGAAAGTTTTGGGCAAATTGCGTTACATCGTCACCATCAACATTCTCGCCGTCGTCGTCAATCTCGGCGTCAATCTGCTGCTGATTCCAAAATACGGCGCGCTCGGCGCGGCCATCGGCACCGGCGGCACGATGGTCGTTCACAATATTTTCAAGCAGCTTGGCTTGCGCCTGGCTTCCGGCATCAGCATTTTTGACCGGCAATATTTGCCGTTCTATCTGATCATCGCCGGCAGCGCGGCGGCATTGTTTCTTATCACGCTGGTCTTTGCCGAGAACATTTACGTGGCTGTTCCGCTCGCAGCGCTCGCCTCGCTGTTCGTGATCAGAATGTGCAAGGATAAACTCAAAGTTGAAGAAACGTTTCCGGAATTGCTGAAAAAACCGTTGTTGAAAAAATTGTTGACGTGAAGCGTAGAACGTAATCCGTAAAACGTAATGCGTAATTTACGTTTTACGCATTACGTTTTACGGATCATAACACCCAATGTTAGAAAATACACTTTCCACCGAATTCATCCCCGGCACCAACCTCACCGGCGGCGTGGCGCGCGCGGCGTGGCGATTTTTATTGCCGAATCTCGAGCTGGAGCGCATCGTCTGCTTTGGCGTTCCGGCCGCCCCCACATTGAACGTTCTTGCCAATATGGGCAAAGAAATGCTGGTGATTTCAACCGACGCCGGAAAAATCGACGCCGTCCGCCAAGAGATCGACCGGCAGAATGTAACGCTATCGCACGTCGCCGATTTTAACCGGTTGCCGCTGCCGGACAAAAGCGTCTCGCTGGTTTTTCTCGCCGGCAAAAAGGAGCTGGCGAACTTGTTGCCCGATGCGATATTTCTCGCCGAGCTGGATCGCTTGCTCAAAGAAGACGGCGCGATTTATTTCGAAATGAAAGCCCTGTCCGAGCGCGCCGTGGCGCGGCAAATGATGCAAAGCCTCGCTGAGCTGGGTTTAAAAGCGCGGCGTGAATTTTGGCTCACCCCGTTCAAAGGCGAGCTGCGCACCGCGTTTCCGCTCGATGATCAGATGTCAAAATATCTTTTCACGAACACCCTCTATGGCCGGTCGCCGAAAAAACGCGCGTTGAGCCGCGCCGGTGTCATGCTCTGTCAGGCCGGCTTGCTCCGCCACATCGCCCCGCGCCGGGCCATTTTAGTCCAGCGTTCCGCGCCGTCGCGCGAAAAAAAGGCGCCGCCGCAATATTTGATCGACCTCGCTCAAGAATCGGGCGTGGATTTGTCCGCCATGGCCTGCGGCCTTTCGGCGCGCGCAAAATTCAACGCCAACAAAAACATTTTTTATTTGTTTGATCCCGCCGCCAGGCCGGATAAGGCCGCCGTTGTTGTCAAAATGACCCGCGCGCCGGAATTTAACAGGCGCCTGGAAAACGAGTATCGCGTGCTCGCGAGCTTGCACGAAAAACGTTTCGTTGAAAAAGGCACGTATCCCGAGCCGTTGTTTTTTGGCGCGCACGCCGGGCTTGCCATTCTCGGACAAAAAGCCGTGTACGGCGAGCCTTTTCGCAGCCGTACCACCGCCGCCATCGAGTGCCCCCTCGCCAACGACGCGCTCAATTGGATCGTGAAACTCGGCATCGCTTCATCGAACCCGGCCGCCGCAAATGCCGCGGCCGCCGAAGCCGCGTTGATGAAATTATATCGCCGCTTCGCTGAGATTTATCCGCTGTCCGATTTGGAAGCCGATTTTCTCTCCGAGCAAATTAAAACGATCGGCCGCGCCGCGAAAAAATTTCCCCTGGTGTTTCAACACGGCGATCCCGGCACCTGGAACATGCTCGCCTCGCCGGAGAATCGCGTCATCGTCATCGATTGGGAAGCCGGCGAGCCTGAAGGCATGCCGCTGTGGGATCTATTTTATTTCATGCGAACCTACGGCAGTTGGATGTCGCGCGCGCAGAGCAAAAGAAATCCGCTGCAAAGTTTTTCGCAACATTTTCTCGAACCCTCGCCGCTGCACGAGCTGCTGTCGGCAACGCTCAAACGGTATTGCGCCGGCGCCGGGCTGGAGGCCGAAGCGATCGCGCCGCTGTTTTATACCTGCTGGATGCATCGCGCCCTCAAAGAAGCCACTCGTTTGCAAAAAGGCGCTTTGGCGAACGGCGCGTATTTCAAGCTGCTCCGGCTCTGCATCGAGAAAAGAAATTCCGCCGCGCTCGCTTCGCTTTTTTCTTTGAATACGAACGGTCAATCGCCAAGCATCGAAAGCAAAAGCCCAGTTCAAACTCGTCCGGAAGATGTATTAACATAATATTTCAATCATTTGTTTCTCACTTACGTTTCACTTTTTACGTTTTACGTTTTACGTTTTACGTTTTATGTTTTACGTTTTATGTTTGAAGAATAAACGGCAGCCTTTTTCGATTATTTTTAGCGCGATGATTGTTGCCGCAACCTCGTGCTCGGCCCAAATCGGCATTTGGACTTCGGCGGCAGAACTGGCCAAAATTCCCATGTCCGGCCCGGCCTGGGAGGCGGTTTTGCTTGGCGCCAGCCAGAATTGCGCCAATCCGGATGTCGCCAACCAGGACGATGATACGAACGTGTACGTCCTTGCCGCGGCGATTGTTTACGCGCGAACCGGTGATGAGCGCTATAAAAACAAAGTGATCGCTGCCTGCGACAAATTGGTTGCCAAGGGAAATCCCGGCGGCTTGACCCTGGCCTGGGGCCGCGAAACCGGCGCTTACGCGATGGCGGCGGATTTGGTTGGTTACCGCACGCCGGCTTTTGAAACCTGGCTGCGAAATATGGCCGAGGTTTATAAAGATGAAGAAAAGCGAACCCTGATCAAAACCTTTAAAACCCGCGCCAACAACTGGGGCTCGCATGCCTTCGGCTCGCTCTGCGCAATTTATCGTTATCTCGGCGACAAAACGGCGCTCGCAGAGATTCGTGATTATTGGATCAAAGGCGTCACCGGGCCGAATCCGGGTTTCAAATTCGGCAAGGATTTGTCGTGGCATGTCAATGAAGCTGATTTGCGCCTGTTCAATCCCAAAGGCGCAATGAAAAAAAACGCGAACATCGACGGCGTCATTCCGGACGACATGCGCCGCGGCGGCTCTTTTCAAACGCCGCCCGGCTACACCAACTATGCCTGGGGTTTCATGCAAGGCCAAATTATGGCCGCCCGGATTCTTGAACGCGCCGGCATGCCGATCTGGGCCGCCGGCGACAGCGCGCTTTATCGCGCCGCTTCGTGTTTGCAAATTCGATTCGAAACGCAATACGGCAATTGGGCGGCTCGCGGCGACGACGAATGGATGATGCCGTTTTTGGATAAAGTGTACGGCATGAAATGGTCCGGGCGGCAAAAAAATTTATGGAAACACGGCAAAAACGCCGGCTGGGGATATGTGACTTTAAGTCAATAACATTTTAAAGAATTGAAAATTTAATCCCGCCTTTGCGGGATTAAATTTAAAATTTGATATGAAAACCATTGTCAGGCAATCTTCACTCGCCGCCCGCAGCGAAGTCGGAAAAAAATTTCTTCTCTTCGCTGCCATATTTAGCCTCGTCGGCGCCGTCGCTTATTTTGTTTCGAAAGGCCAGATCATCCTGCTGTTCGGCGGCGTGGTTGCGCTGTGCGCCGGTTATTTTCTTTTTAAAAAGCCTGAATTTGCGATACTGGTTTTTTCCGCTATTCTCTACGCCAATCTCGCCGTTATCGCCGTGCAGCTTTATCGCGTGCCGCAAATCGTCGCGGCCGGCGTTTCCGGGCTGCTGGTGATGCCGCTGGCGAACTATCTGTTCGTGCGCCACGAAAAGCTGATCTTCAACCGCGGCTTTTTTCTGGCGCTGCTCTATGGCGTCGCGCTTGTTGCCGCCTCGCTGCTGGCACGCGATATGTCCATCACTATGGCTGAGCTGGGCAACTTTGCCGTCGAAGGCTTGATTCTCTACTTTTTGCTTGTCAACGTCATCCGCGATCTGCCAATCCTCAAGCGTGTGATCTGGACGCTGCTGCTCGTCGGCAGCGTTTTAGGCGGCCTCTCGCTTTTTCAGGAGGTGACGAAAACCTACAAAAACAATTACGGCGGTTTGGCGCAAAAAAGCGACAGCATTGATTACGACGAAGTCGACTACACCACGTACGGCGGCTCGCGCCGCGCCGGCGGTCCGCTCGGAAAGGAAAACCGCTACGCCCAGATCATGATCGTGATCTTTCCGCTCGCGTTGTGCATGGCCTATATCGAACCGGCGCGCAAAATGCGGCTGCTCGCCCTCGCCGCCGCCGGACTCATTCTGGGTGGCCTTGTGCTAACTTTTTCACGCGGCGCTTTTGTGACGCTCGCCGGCATGATGTTGATCACCGTCTTTTTGCGCTATATCCGGCCGATGCAAGCGCTTGCCGGCGCCGTGGTGCTGGTCCTGGCGATTCTCACCGCGCTGCCGGAATATGTCGAGCGTGTCAGCTCGGTGGCGAATTTATCCTCAGTCGTCACGCAGGACAGTGAAGGCACGCGCGAGGCCGACGGCTCGTTGCGCGGGCGTTTCGCGCAGAATCTCGCCGCCGTGCGCGTTTTTATTGAGCATCCGTTTTTAGGCGTCGGCCCGGGGCATTTTGCCAAATTTTATTCGATGCGATATGGCAACGAAATCGGCACCAAGAAACTCGTCAGCAACCGCCGCGCCCACAGCCTTTATCTCGAAATGCTGGCGGATACCGGACTGGCGGGCACGGTCACCTTCATGCTCGTTGTTTTTTTCACCGTGCGCGGGCTGTGGCGGGCGCGCCGCCGCTTCATGCCGGGGCGGGCCGATCTCGTGCACATTGCCACGGCGCTTTTGCTCGGCATCTTCGGATATTTTGGCACCGCAATGTTTTTGCACCTGTCGTATCAACGCTATTACTGGTTTTTAATGGCCCTGGCCGGCGCGGCGCTTTTAATTTTTGAAAAAGAAGCGGCAAAAAGCCTGGCGGCGGAAAATCGCGTGACCGAAAAAACTTTGATTCCGGTTCGTGGTGATAGCTTGTCGCCGGCGATTAACGTCTCGTTGTGAATCAGCCGTCCGCATAAATTAACCATTGCCTTTAAATGTATAAAATAAAAATTCGAGAAGATTGGAGATTGTTGTTGTATGAGCAAAGAGATTTGGTGCACGCTCGGTCCGTCGTCGCTGAATGACCGCGTGATCGGCCGGCTGGAGGAACTGGGCGTCAGCTTGTTTCGCTTGAATTTGTCGCACACCAAGCTGGAAAAAGTGGCGGAGATCGTGGAATTTATTCAAACCCGCACCAAAGTGCCGGTGTGTTTGGATTCCGAAGGCGCGCAAGTTCGAACCAGCGATCTCGCCGGCGGCAAAGTCGTCGTCCGGGAGAACAACACGATTCGCATTCACTTTCAACGCGTGCCCGGCGATGCCGCTGACATGAATCTCAACCCCGAGAACATCGCCAAGCAATTGGAAGTCGGCGATCTGCTCAAGATCGACGCGGAAGTTTTGACGCAAGTTGTTGCTGTCGAAAGCGAATGCGTCGTGCTCTGGGTATTGAACGGCGGCGAAATCGGACAAAATAAAGCCGTCACCGTGCTCGAACGCGATCTCGTCATGCCCGCCATGACTGACAAAGATCGCCAGGCGTTGGCCCTCGGCAACAAAATGGGCGTGCGTCACGTCGCGCTTTCGTTTGCCAACCGCGCGGCTGATGTCGATGAAGTCCGCGCCCTCGTCGGCAGAGATACCCTCATCACCTCCAAAATCGAATGCCTGAACGGCCTGCACAATCTGCCGGAAATCACCGCCAAATCCGACGCTCTGCTCATCGACCGCGGCGATTTGTCGCGGCAGGTCAACATCGAAAAAATTCCGGCTTTGCAAAAAGATATTATTCGCCACGCGAAAGTCGCCGGCAGAAGAATTTATGTCGCCACCAATCTCCTGGAGTCCATGGTGACCTCGCCGAATCCCACGCGCGCCGAAGTCAACGACGTGTTCAACACCTTGATGGACGGCGCCGACGGCTTGGTGCTCGCGGCGGAAACCGCGATTGGCGCGTTTCCGGTTTCGGCGGCGATGATGGTGAAGAAAGTGATTCGCGAATATGAAAATAAACAGAGCTGGAAGCAATTTCATTACACCTCGGCGCCGATCTCCACGCTGGTCGAGCCGCACGGCGGTTTGCTCATCAACCGCGAAAACCGCGCCGCGGCAAACGGTGTGATTCAAAATCTGCGCACGCTGCAAGTGCAAGACACGGCGTTGATGGATTGCGTGCAAATCGCCAACGGCGCGTATTCGCCGGTCACCGGTTTTATGGGATCGAAAGAGCTGGCGAGTGTGCTCAACACCAATCGTTTGCTCAACGGCCAGGCCTGGACGATGCCGATTGTCCTGCAAGCCGACGAAAAAGCGCTGGCCAATATTTCCGCGGGTGACGTGATTGCGTTGACCGATGCGGGCGCGAAAATTCACGCGACGATGAACGTGCGCGAAATTTACGCTTTTGATTTCAACGACGTCGCGCAGAAATGGTTCGGCAGCACCTCGCGCAAACATCCCGGCGTCGCGAAACTGGCGGAAAACGGAAATCTGTTTGTTGCGGGCGAAGTGACGCTGGTGGATAAGCTCGTTTCGCCGTATGAGCAATACGAATTAAGCCCGCGTCAAACGCGCATGATCTTTGTGCAAAAAAGCTGGAGCCGCGTCGTCGGTTTTCAAACGAGCCAAATTCCGAATTGCCTGCACGAATATGCGCAATTGCGTGCGCTCGAAGCCGCGCACGCCGACGGCCTCTACATCAGCGCGATCATCGGCCCGCAGCAATCCGGCGATTTTTTGCCCGAAGCGATTTTCAAAAGCTATCAGCTTTTGCTCAACAACGGCGTTTATCCCGGCGGCAAAGTATTGCTGGGCGCGTCTTTTGTTTATCCGCGTTATTGCTGGCCGCGCGAAACGGTTTTTACCGCGCTCTGCTTTAAGAACCTGGGCTGCAGCCATTTCGTCGTCGAGCACGATCATGGCCGTTTTGACGGCTTTTATGATCAGACGCAAACGCGCGAGCTGTTCAAAAGCCTCGGCGATCTCGGCATCACGCCGATTTTCTTCGACGCCATTGAATACAATCCCGATTCCAAAAAATATTTCGAATCCAAATCAGCCAAGACCACGGCGATGAGCGAGAAGGCGATTCAAGCGGCGCTGGCAAAAAAGGAAAATGTCCCGGATTGGATCATGCGCGGCGACGTGCAGGAAATGCTGCATAAGGAAATCACCGAGAATCGGTCGATCTTTTATTCATGAACCAAGCTTGCGCCCACAAAATTAGAAATCCCACTGAATTGAAATTGGTGAAAAGGGCGTTTTAAATTTCCCGCTGATTGAAGACTACGTCCGAAGGAACCCGCTGATATTTTATCTGCGGGCTGCGCCTGAAAGGATTCTTTAATCAGTGGAGAAAATGTGCTTTAGTGTTTTTAAAATATTTCTTTGAGATTTCCATTTCTGTGGGCGCCAAGGCGTTGGAAACTTTTTGCTGATTTCAGTTTACTGATACATTTTATCCGGAAATTCACCAATGACGACCTTTGATCGCCCCATCATGATCATCTGCACCGGGCGCAGCGGCTCGACGGTTTTTTATCGCATCCTGGCGCGGCATCGCGACGTGGGGTTTCTTTCCACGCTCAACCAGCAATTTCCCACGCAAACGTGGGTGGGAATTTTTTCGCGAATGTATGCCATGCCGATGTTCAACAGCGTCCGCGATCATCGGCTTTTTCCCAAACCGTTCAGCCCGTATAATTTCTGGCAGCAATATTTGCCGGGCGTGACGCGCCACGACCGGCCGCTGTTTCCCGAAGACGTCCCGCCGGCGTCGATCGAGGCTTTGCGCCGGAAAGTTTCGACAATTCTCAAATTGCAGGGAAAAAAACGTTTCCTGATGAAAGTCACCGGCTGGGCGCGCATGGCGTATTTCGAGCGCGTTTTTCCCGGCATGCGTTTTATTTATCTCAAACGCCTGCCGCGCGACGTCGTGTCGTCGTGGATTCAAGCGGGCTGGCTGAATGTCACCGCCACGCCGGACAGCGACAAATGGGAGTGGGGCAAAATTCCTGAAAAATATCTCGACATTTGGCGCGATCTCGGCAGGAAGCCGATTCTCGCGGCAGCGATTAAAACGCAATTGGACATCGACGACATTCGCCAAAACATGGCGCTGTTTCCCGGGCGTTGCATCGAGCTAAACTACGAAGATTTTGTCAAAGATCCGGCGCCGATTTTACGCGAGGTGACAAAATTTTGCGAGTTGGAATGGTATCCGGATTTCGAAGCGTTGATCAAGAACACGGAAATTTACAACTTCGCCGACAAGTGGAAAAAATTCATGACTGAGGAAGAGGGTGAGCTGATCGCCGAGTTTTATTCCCGCGTTAACCGCCTTAACCATGCCCAGCGTCCGCAGATGGTTTACCAGCCGGCTTAATTTGACAATACCAAATCACACCGGGCGCATGTCATTCTGGAAGAATCCTTTTTCAATCCAATTCCGATCTCAGTTGAAAAAAGATTTCTACGAAATGACATGATGAAGTGAATGACACATTACCGAACTTGAGCGTCGAAACTCATTAGATATTTAACATAGTATTTTCAAACACCTCAAAAGGGAGAATAAATGGCTATAACAATTGGGACAACAACGCTGACAATGTTTTTCATTGCCGTGCTGATACTGTTATTCTGCGCCCATTTTTTTGGATATCTGTTTAGCCGATTAAATATGCCGCGAGTTGTCGGCGAGATTTTTGGCGGCCTGATTTTAGGCCCCAGTTGTTTTGGTTATTTTTCCCCAAACTTATACCAAAGCGTTTTCCTCAAGCAAGGCGAGCTTCTGGCTGCCATCTATTGGCTTGGGCTGGTGCTGTTGATGTTTAGCTCCGGCTTTGAAATTGAAAGAAAATTTGACGCGCGTGACAAGAAAACAATTCTCTCTTTGACCATCGGCACGACTCTCATACCGCTGATTTTCGGCTGGATTTCAACTAATTTTTTCAATTTGGAAAAGCTTATCGGTCCGGCTGACAACCTCCTATCTTTGCGGCTGGTTATTGCAGTTGCATTGGCAATAACTTCCATCCCGGTGATATCAAAAATTTTCATTGATTTGGGGATAATACAAACCAAGTTTGCAAAAATTACTTTAGCCACGGCGACGATACATGATATTATTCTGTGGATATTCATTTCGATAGCGACGGGATTGGTTTCTTCCAAAACATTGTCTCTGGTCAATATATCGACTCACACCATAATTTCAATTTTGTTTTTTGTTGTCGCGCTCATTTTTGTCCCGAAGATCATCGGCATGGTGGAAAAAGTAAAACAAAAAACCAATACTTCGCGTGTCGTTCCGCAGAAAACTGAAACTGCGGTTACAGTTCTCATCTTGCTGATTTTTGCGGCCATTGCCAGTTTTTTGGAGATCAATTTGGTTTTCGGCGCTTTCCTCGCCGGCATTGTGGTGAATTATGTCAAAAGCCCAAGATTCCAAGATTCGAAGCTCCATATAAAAAGTTTCTCGATGGCGTTTTTTATTCCGGTTTATTTTGCCGTTGTGGGGATTAAGCTTGATTTGATTCATCATTTTGATTGGTGGTTTTTTAGCGTGTTTGTCGTTTTCGCAATTATTGTCCAATCTATTGCCGTGCTTTTGACTGCGAGATTTCTCAAGTATGACTGGTTATCCAGCTTTAACTTGGCCGTTGTATTGAACGACCGGGGCGGGCCATGCATCGTGCTGGCGACATTAGCATTTGATTTGGGAATTATCAGCGAGAATTTTTTTGTCACCCTCGTCTTGCTGGCTGTCGTGACCTCGTTGACCGCCGGATCGTGGTTGAAATATGTTTTGTCCAAAGGCTGGCCTTTGCTGAAAGAAGATGTTAAAATGGCGGCCAATTGAATTTTCTTCTATCGCAGTTTTTAGAAATGAGAGCGGATTCAGTATGAAAAATCTCACGGCATACTTGCAGCCGATTCGCCGGCGCATGGGCCTGCGCTTCGTCATCGACCGCAACGCCGATCATCGCCAGTCCATCTTTCTTGCCGGCACGGGCCGGGGCGGCGGCACGTGGTTGTCCGAGATCATTAACCAACACAATGAATATCGCTTCATCTTTGAGCCTTTTCATCCCAAGCGCGCGCCGTGGATGAAGCCCTTCGGAGAACGCCGGTACATGCGGCCCGAAGAAAATGATCCGGCATTTTTGAAGCTCGCGCAGTCGATTATAACCGGAAAGATTCGGCACGCGTGGACGGAACGATTCAACCGGCGTTTGATCGCCGACCAGCGCCTGGTCAAAGAGGATTACGCCAATCTCATGATGAAGTGGCTGCGCGTCAACTTTCCCGGAATGCCGCTGATTCTTTTGCTCCGGCATCCGTGTGCTATCGCGGCTTCTTTCGTGGCGCACAACTATAAAGGCGCGGTCATGCCTTTGCTCGATCAGAAAAAGTTGGTCGGGGATTTTCTGCATCCTTACGTCGATGACATCCGGCAGGCGCGCGATACTTTTGAGCGAACGATTTTCCTCTGGTGCGTGGAGACGCTTGTGCCGCTGCGCCAATGCCGGCCCGGAGAGATGCACGTGGCCTTTTTTGAAAATCTCGTGCAGCATCCGGAGGCCGAGATCGGGAGGCTGTTCGCTTATCTGGGCAAGAGCATGGATGGCCTCGACTTCGAGAAGTTGAAGCTTCCCTCGCTCACCTCCAGAAAAGCGACCAGCGCCGTTTGGACCGGCGGCAACCGCACCGAGAGCTGGAAAAAAAGCGTGAGCGACGAGCAGCGCCGGCGCGCTCTCGAAATTCTCGCTTTATTTGGTCTGGACTGCATCTACACGGACGATTCCATGCCCCGCGTGGAAGGAGTGTTCGAAATCATGAATGGCGAGCACGTCACGCGCTGAATGCTTGCGCCAATCGCTTCAAATCATTTCCGCCGCCGGTTGCTTCTCAACGTGTTTTGCTGAAATCTTTTCGTCGCGCATAATGCTGATAAAACGAATTTTTCTCTACGTTTTCATTTTTGCTGGCGCCGTGATTTTTGCCTATCTCGGCAGCAATTATTTTCTGAAGCATGTCAACACCTCGCTGGTTTATTATGATTCGGGAAAGACGCTGACGATTGGAACGCACGCCGCCAAAGCCACGTCGCTGCCGCTGTTAGCTGATGCGAAAGTTCGCAACGTCATTCTTTTTATCGGCGACGGCATGGGCTTGAGCCAGATCACCGCGGCGCGGATCAATTTGCTCGGACCAAACGGCAGATTTTATCTTGATCACATGCCGGTGACCGGATTGGTGACGACGCATGCCGTCGATGATTTGATCACCGACTCCGCGGCCGCCGGGACGGCGCTCGCCAGCGGCGTGAAAACCACCAACGGCAGCGTCGGCGTCGATGCCAACGGCAAAAGCCATCCAACCATTCTCGAAGCGGCGCGCGACGCCGGTTTGTCAACCGGGTTGGTGACGACGACGAATTTGGCCGACGCGACGCCGGCGGTGTTTGCGGCGCATGTGAGAAGCCGGGGCATGAAAGAAGACATCGTGCTGCAGCTTCTCCGCGCGCGGGTGAACGTTTTGTTCGGCGAAGGCGAATACTTTTATCCGCAAACCGATCCGCGCAGCGCGAGAAAAGACGGCGAGAACCCTCTGGCGCTCGCAAAGGAATTGGGCTACGCGATCATTGAAAAAAAATCGGATTTGGCCGGCACTGAAGCGGATTTTCTTCTCGGCCTGTTTGAAGATTTGACCACCGATCGCATGAAACCGGCGCTGCAGTCGGCAAAAAATCCGCCGAGCCTGGCGGAGTTGACCGCGAAAGCGCTGGAAATTTTAAGCCGAAATGAGAAGGGATTTTTTCTGATGGTCGAAGCGGAGGGCGTGGACATGGGTAGTCACGCCAATCGCGTGGATTATTTCATTCATCATCTGCAAAATTTCGACGAAGCGGTGAAAGCCGGTCTCGATTTCGCGCTTCGCGATCAGCACACGCTGGTGCTCGTCACTGCCGATCACGAAACCGGCGGTTTGAATATCATCGGCGGCTCGCAAGCCGACAAACAATTCGAGCTGGTCTGGGCCACAGATCGTCACACCGGCCAGCCGGTGCCGTTGTTTGCCTTCGGCCCGCACGCCATGCGATTCACCGGCTTTAAAGACAACACGGAAATTCCGAAGATCGTGGCGGAATTGATGGAATTGGATAATTTTTCCAAAAGCTTTTCGTCCACAGAAATAGAAATCCCACAGAAATGAATACACGTGGATCAAAAATTTCACACGGATTTTTTAAAGTTTTCCGTGAGGGTTGTTGATTAGTGTGCCAACTGCTTTTTAATTTCAGTGGAATTTTCAATTCAGTGGGCGATAATGCTTTATTGAAAGTCAAGCTTGAGTATGATGAAAATTATGGCAACGATTGCGCGATATGAATAATGAAGTGATCACGATTGTTTCCGGCTTGCCGCGTTCCGGCACGTCGATGATGATGCAAATGCTGGCGGCCGGCGGCTTGCCGATTTTGTGTGACAACTGCCGCGCTGCCGACGAAGACAATCCCCGCGGCTATTACGAATTTGAAAGCGTCAAACTCATTAAGCAAGATGCTTCGTGGCTTCCGAACGCCAAAGGCAAGGCCGTGAAAATTATTTCGGAGCTGCTCAAATTTTTGCCGCCGGATTACGGCTATCGGGTGATTTTCATGCAGCGGCGGCTCGAGGAAATTCTCGCTTCGCAGCGGCAAATGTTGATTCGCCGCGGCAGATTTGCCGGCGAAGGCGACAACGCCGGAACGATCGAGTTGTTTCACCAGCATCTCATGCGCACTGAAGCTTGGCTGAAAAAACAATCTCAGTTCGAGCTTCTGCATATTGATTATAGCGCGATCATCGCCAATCCGATGGAACAGGCGAAAATGATTGCGCGCTTTCTGGACAGGGCGCTGGTGATCGAAGATATGGCGGACGCCGTCGATCCGTTGTTGCATCGACAGCGATATTAAATCTTCCGTCGATAAAAGATTTTTCCGAAATTTAATGTTTTTACGCGTACCCGCTGGATGCGCGGTATAATGCAAGTTTGAAATGTTGAGGCAAGAACCGGTTTGGTGAAGAGAGCCATGCTGATAAAGAGCCCGGAAAAAGATAATCACGTTCCGATTCTGTCGCCAATTTTACAGGCCGCCGGCAAGCCCTGGCGCCGCATCGCTCTCGTTGTTGCGCTCTTCATCGTCAGTTTGGTGGGAGTTTCTTTGGCGGGCATCTATTACGGCATGGAGCTGTACAAAACGAAGGCGGCGGCTTCGTACAACGATTTTTTTGAAAATGCCGTTAAAACGAAATTGAGCATCGCGCCGAACTATATCAAAGGCAATCTTTTCGCCAAGCCGGAACGCATGGCCATCGATATCAAGCACGAGCATTTTCAAAAGCTGGCGTACAAGCGCGAGATCGCTTTGGCGACGCGCATCCTGACGGCGAGCGACGACGATTTCGTGCCCGCAAAAATCCGCTACGCCGGCCAGACGATCGACGTAAAAATTCGCCTGAAAGGCGATTGGGTCGACCATCTGCTCGGCGAGAAATGGTCGTTCCGCATCGTCGTCAAGGGCGACAACACGCTGTTCGGCATGAAACAATTTTCGATTCATCATCCGAAGGCGCGTCATTACGTTTACGAATGGATTTTTCATCAAGCGCTCAAACGCGAAGGCCTGATTCCATTGCGTTACGATTTTCTTGAGGTGACGCTCAACGGCAAGGATTTGGGCGTTTACGCGCTCGAAGAGCATTTTGAGAAGCGGGTGATCGAGTCCAATAAATTCCGCGAGGGGCCGATTCTGAAGTATAACGAAGAAATTCTTTGGCAGGATCGCGCCGCGCATTTTCAGCTCGGCGAGCTGGGGCCGACGGGATTGCAGTCGGAAAATTCGAGCAACGTCGACGCCTTCAAGCTGAACCGGACATTCGCCAGCGAGTCGCTGCGCGGGCAATTTCTCAAAGCCTACAGCCTGCTCGAAGCGTTTCGTTACAGCAAGCTGCCGGCCCACAAAGTTTTTGACGTTGAAAAATTGGCGCGGTTGTTTGCCGTCTCTGATTTGATGGGCGCGGAGCACGCGGTGGTCTGGCACAATTTGCGGTTTTATGCGAATCCGCTGACCTCGAAATTAGAGCCGATTGGCTTTGACGGCAACGCCGGCCACGAGATCGCGCACGTCGTCGGCTCGAATCGCGCCTTGTATGCGCCGCCGCACAAATTCAAAGACCTGGCGTTCAGCGATCCGGTCTTTTTTGAGGTATACATCAAAACGCTGGATCGAATGTCGCAGCCCAGCTATTTGGACAGTTTGTTCAGCGCGATTGACGAAGATTTGGAAAAGAATCTGAACATCGTTTACAAAGAGTTTCCGCAATTCTATTTTACCAAAACGGTTTTTTATAACAACCAGCAGGCGATACGCAACGTGTTGCATCCGGCGGAAGGCTTGCATGCGTTTTTGCACAAGGTCGCGGATCAGCGTGTGACGGTCGACCTCGCCAACATTCAAGCGATGCCGCTCGAAGTGACGGGCGCCTTGTTTAAAGATGAATTGTTCTTTGCGCCGGCGCAACGCGCGCTGCTGCAACCGATGATTCCCAACACGCCGGTGGATTACAAACGTTTTGATTTTGCGCTGCCGGCCGGATTTGTCTGGTCGGATACGATGGCCTCGCATTTGAGGCTGCAATACAGCGTGTTGGGCCTGAACGAAATGCGGCAAAATTCGATATTCCCATGGCCGCACGAGATCGGCGATTTTTCCAACGATCTTTTCCGGTATGATCCGAATATCCACGAGTTCGATTTCATCGCGGTTGTCGATTCATCCAAAAAGATTTTTTTTAAATCCGGCAATTGGAAGCTCGGCAAAACCTTGATCATTCCCGGCGGTTATACGGTGATTTGCCGAGAAGGCACGCGAATCGATCTCACCAATTCGGCGAACATCATCTCTTACTCGCCGTTGGATTGGCGCGGCACGGAAGAGTCTCAGATCGTCATCAGTTCGAAGGATTCCACCGGTGCGGGTCTCTTTGTTTTAAAAACGCCGGCGCCTTCGGCGCTCGAATATGTGACGTTTGACAATCTGTCGAATCCGGCGCAAGACGGTTGGGCCTTGACCGGCGCGGTGACTTTTTATGAAGCCGGAGTGCATATTACAAATTGCCAATTCATCGGCAATCGTTGTGAAGATGCCATTAACATCTTCCGCGTTGGCAACTACACCATCGACAAGTCGCTGTTCAAAGGCACCGAGTCGGATGCGTTTGACGCGGATTTTGCCAACGGCAAGCTTACCAATTCGACTTTTATCAATTGCGGCAACGACGCCATCGACATCTCCGGCAGTGTGATCGAGATCGACAATATTTTTATCCGCGGCACCGGCGATAAAGGCTTGAGCGGCGGCGAGAACAGCCAGGTGAACGCGCGCAATATCGACATCAAATATTCCGAAATCTCCATCGCCAGCAAAGACAAGACGGAGTTTCACCTCAGCGATGTCAAGCTCGATAGCTGCGGCGTCGGTTTCACGGCTTATGTGAAAAAACCGGAATTTGGCGCCGGGACTATAGTCGCCAGAAATGTGAAAATGAGCAACTGCCGCGCGCCGTTTCTGATCGAGACTCATTCATCGATGACGCTCGACGGAAAAGTTATTCCGCCGGCCCGCGATAAGGTCGAAAGCATTTTGTACGGCTTCGAATTTGGCAAAGCCAGCAAGCCGGCTCAAAAGATTAAAAGTGATGGACAAAATAATTTAGTGGCAAAATGATTTGACAGCCTTTAGTCAATTATTTTGTCACAACTTCAATCTGAGGAAAGCCGGTTTGGATAAGATACAAACGACATTCGAGCAGTTCCTGGCCAATCAGAGCGTGCAAGTTTCGGTCTGGGGATTTGTTCTGAACATGGTTTTATCGGCGGTTCTGGCGTATTTGTTGAGCTTGGTTTACGCGAAATACGGCCAGTCGCTTTCCAACCGCAAAATGTTCGCGCGGAATTTTATGATGATCACCATGACGACGATGCTGATCATCACCATCGTGAAAGCCTCGCTGGCGTTGTCGCTTGGCCTCGTCGGCGCGCTCTCCATCGTCCGCTTCCGCGCGGCGATCAAAGAGCCGGAGGAGTTGGCGTATTTGTTTCTGGCCATCGGCATCGGACTCGGCTTTGGCGCCGACCAACGCGTCGTTACGGTGATCGCCTTCGCCATCATCGTGGCCATGATCTGGATGCGCAGCCGGGCGCGGGGTCAACGCGATCATCAGTCGCTGTATTTGACGCTGACCAGCCGCAATCCCAGCAAGGTGGAATTGGATCGCATCGTCGAAACCCTGCAAAAGCATTGCGCCGCGGCCAGCATCAAGCGCTTCGACGAAAACAAAGACGTGCTCGAAGCTTCGTTTCTCGTCGAAGTCGATAATTACGACAAGTTGAATCAGAGCAAGGCCGAGCTGCGGAAGCTGAACGAGACGATGACGATCAGTTTTATGCAGAACAACGGCATGGCCACGTAGGGCAACATTCATGTTGACCCAGCCCAGCGGGCAGAAAAGAACCGCAACGTCAATGTTGTATCATCAGCATTCATTAGGAAACAAGCCGGGGAATAACGCTGTGATTACGCGGCGGGAATTTTTTAAGCTCGGCGCAGCCGCGGGGCTTGGCCTGAGCGGTTTATTAAGCGCGAAAGCGCCCGCTGAATTTTCTTTCGGCATCGTCGGCGACATTCATTACGCCGACAAGGACATGCGAATCAATCGTTATTACCGCGATTCGATTCAAAAATTGGAGCAATGCGTCGCCGCTTTCAATCAAAACCGTCTGGCTTTTGCGGTGATGCTGGGAGATTTCATCGACAAGGCGCCTGATAAAACCGTCGAGCTGGAATATCTCAAAACCATCCGCCAGGTTTTTTCGCGGTACGGCGGCGATAAGCACTTCGTGCTCGGCAATCACGATCTCACGAAGTTGTCGAAAGCGGAGTATCTCGGCGCTAGCGGCGCGAGTGCGCCCAACAGCTTTTATTCATTCGACGCCGGCGGTTATCATTTCGTCATTCTTGACGCCAATTTCCGGCGCGACGGCGAAGCGTATGATAGCGGAAATTTCAAGTGGAAAGACACCCATATCCCGGCGCCGCAGCTAAAATGGCTCGAACACGATTTGAGCCGCGCGCCGGAGAAAAAAACGATTGTTTTCGTGCATCAAAATCTTCACGACGAATCCAGTGTTTACGGCGTTAAGAACGCCAAAGCCGTGCGCCGCATTCTGGAAAAATCCGGCAATGTATCGGCGGTGTTGCAAGCCCACGATCATAAAGGCGCGTACACGAAGATCAACGGCATACATTATTTCACGCTGAAAGCATTGGTCGACGGCCCGACTTTGAAAAATAACTCCTATGCCGTGGTGACGATTGGAATGAACAACCGCCTCAGCTTGCGCGGCTTTGGACGAGAGCATGACAGGATTTTTGCTTAAGGAAATACAAGTTTGTTCGTTGAAGAAAAAATTGTAGCGCCTCGCATTAAAAAATTTCAAGTTGCCGGTGAAACGGTAAAGAAGCAAAAAACCGTTTTCGCGCCTGAAGACTATCGCTTCGAGCGCAAATTTTTTGTCAGCGATTTGAACAAGCCGGAGATTTTGAGCCTGATCAGGCTGCACCCGATGATGTTCTCGGAAATTTATCACGAGCGCTTTATCAACAACATCTATTTCGATTCGTTTGACTTGGAGAATTATTTTTCGACGGTCGATGGTTTGGGGCGCAGAAAAAAATGCCGGATTCGCTGGTACGGCGATTTGTTGGGGCCAATAGAAAGGCCGGTTTTAGAGCTTAAAATCAAAGAAGGCTTCGTCGGCAGAAAAGAAAGTTACCCGCTTGCGCCTTTTCTTTTTGACGAAAGCTATGAGTTCGGCGCAACAGCCGAGGTTTTTAAGAAATCCGATCTGCCGGCAAAAATAAAAGTGGAATTGATTTCTTTGCAGCCGACTCTGCTCAATCGCTATCGCCGGCGGTATTTTCAATCCGCTGATCGCCAATACCGCCTCACGGTTGACGCTGATTTGGAGTTTTATCGCCTCAAGCCGCACAGCAACTTTTTTTTGGAGAAGTGGATTGACCGCGAGAACGTCATCGTCGAATTGAAGTATGCTAACGCCAAAGATGCAAACGCAGATTTGATCTCGCGGTATTTCCCGTTTCGCGTGACCAAAAGCTCAAAATACATCACCGGCGTTGAAAGAGTGTATCTATAACTTCTTATCTAAACCTTTAGCTAATCGCAGGAGCACCTTCTTATGAATCCTTCAAATGTTCTTAAGGTAGACTTGACGCCTGGTCAGGTGGCGTTGAGCTTTTTGCTGGCCTTTTCACTGGCTTTCATCTGGGCGACGGTCTACCGCAAAACTCACAGCGGCGTGGCGTACACGCGCTCGTTTTTCTTGACGCTGATGATGATTGCGCCGATCGTCGCGATGGTGATGATGGCCATCGGCAGCAACGTCGCCTTGTCGCTCGGCCTCGTCGGCGCCTTGTCGATCATTCGTTTCCGCACCGTCATCAAAGACGCCAAGGACATGACTTTTCTGTTTCTCGCTATCGGCATCGGCCTGTGCTGCGGCGCCAACGCTTGGATGGTGGCGGTGATCGGCACGGTGATGGTGTCCTTGATCACGATTGTCATGTCAAAGATCGGCCACGGCAACGTCGGTTCCGCCGATTACATTCTCATCTTCCGGTCGAATCAAAAAGACCCGTGGAACGCCGTGTCGCCGGCGGCGCAGGACATGATTTCTTGGAAACAGTTGCGCGGCGCGACGGATGTCGATTCCGGCAGCGAATTCGAGTATACCTATAACGTTCGCCTGGCTTCCAAGACTTCACCGGAGCGCGTCGTCGGCGAGCTTGGCAAAAACGGCGGAATTCGCCAGGTGACGATGATCACGCCGGAAAATCATTTGGATTTGTAAGACGTAAGGCGTAAAACGTAAAGCGTAAATTACGTTTTACGGATTACGTTTTACGAGTTACGTTTTACGAGTTACGCTTTACAACTACTCGACTCTCAACGAAACAAGGCAAACCATGACCACCAACCGGACGTTGTTGTTTAACCGGCTCGAAGTGAAATACTGGGTCGACCGCACGACGCGAACGGCGCTGACGCGCGATCTGCTGGCGTTCATGCGCCCCGATACGCATTCCAGCAGTGAAGAGGGTTATCTCGTCCGCAGCCTCTATTACGATACGTCGGATTACATGGCGTATCATGAAAAGCTTTCCGGCGCGGCGGTGCGGCACAAGCTGCGGGCGCGCGCTTACGGCGAAGATCCCAGCGAATCACCCCTCGTGCGCCTGGAAGTGAAGTCGCGTTATTTGAGCTATATTTACAAAACCACGGTCGACATTCCGCGCGCCGATTATGACGAAGTGGCGTTTGCTCTCCGGCGCGGAACGCTGCCGCCGGCGCGTTTGATGAACGACGCCAAAGTCTCCAAGGAATTTTTTCGCTTGCAACGGCAATATAACATGATTCCGAAAGTGATTGTGCAATATCGCCGCCAGGCCTTCGAGCGCCGGGAAAGCAGCCGCGTGCGCGCCAATTTTGACGATGAGTTGTTGGCCAGCACCAGTCTGGATTTGCTGGGGCCGCTGAAAGGCGCGCGCCGTTTGCAGAAATATAACCGCGCCATCTTCGAGATCAAAGTCGACGACAACTTGCCGTTTTGGCTGCACCAGCTCATCGTCAAATATAGTTTGCAAAGCCAGGCGATCAGCAAGTATTGTTACGCCGTGCGCAGTGAAGCGAAAATGTCGGCCATGGGACGGCCGGAAGAGTACGTGAATTGAAGATAAAACGTCGTGCGTAAAAACGTAATACGTAAACGGTAATTACCATGTCACCATCAAAACAAAAAATCGCCGCCGCCCTCGACCGCCTGAGCAGCCCGGTGCGCTGGATTTGGCCGCGCTTGCCGGAGGCGCTGATCGGCATTTGCGCGCTCGGCGTCATCGTGTTCTCTTGTCTGACGTATTCCACCACTTTGGCGCGTCGCGCCAGCGAGCTTCTCAGCAGCAACAAGTATCTTGCGCTGATCGACGGTTTTTTCAACCCGTTTCGCAGCCGGCATCTCTTGCTGAAATCCGGACTGCCGATCTACGATTTGAAAATCTCCCGGCAGGAATATGCGAAAGTGGAACAGGTCGTCGAGCAAAATCTCAAGCGCGGCTGGATGGACGATGACGCCAAAACTTGGTCCGATGCCCAATTCATCTATAACGGCGAAAAATACAATGTGCAAGTGCGCGTGCGCGGCGCCCTGCGGCCGCATTGGGCCGGGCCGAAAAAATCCTGGCGCATCAAATTCGGCAAGGCCAGGGTCGAGCAAGACGGCAAAATGGTTGAAGAGCCGATTTATTTTCAAGGCAAACGCCAGATCAATCTCGTCATTCCCAACGACAAACGTTACGCTTTGGCCACTTTCCTCAATTCCTTGTTGGATGATTACCGCTTGGTGACGCTGAAGGACGGCTTTATCATTTTGCGGATCAACGGCATCGTGCAGGGCGTTTTTTATGAAGTCGAACATTTCGACAAGCCGTTGTTGGCGGCGCAAAACCGGCCGGAGACAACGGTCTTCGGGCAAAACGGCCGGGCCATGCACTTCGAGCAATACACCAAGTACGGCACGTCAGCGGCTTCCGACGCCAAATACGATCTCGGCTCGCTGCAGCGCCAGGTCGATCCGGAAAATGATTTGGGTTTGCGGGCCATGGAAGTGTTGAATCGGCACGCGCTGAATCCGACGCCGGAAAATTTTCACCGCGCCCGCGCCGTGTTGGATTGGGAAAAGTATTTGCGTTTTCGCGCCATCACCACGCTCTGCAACACCAATCACGTCCGCTTCGGTTCGGACAATCTCAAGCTTTATTTCGACCAAAGCCGCGGGCTGCTCGAGCCGATTCCGTGGGACATTCTTTTGGTGAAACTCCCGAAAGAGCCGGGCACCATCGACTTTTGGAACAATCACGGCCCGGACGAATTGCAGAAGGCGACGCTGCTCGATCCGATGCTGCGCTTGCAGCGCAATAAGATGTTATGGGAATGGGTCGGCGACGGCGGCGACAGCTTGATGGCGAAATATAACGCCATTCATCAACGCATCCGGCCGTATATTTGGTCCGACGTGTTGAATACGCCGATCCAAGGCCATAAGATGGACCTCATCAAAAAAGATCTCGATTACAATGTTCGGCGCGTCCACACAGTGTTGAAGATGTCTTCCGCCAATTTTGTTTACAAGCTTGAAGCCGATGATCGCGCCGCGCTCGAACTGGCGACGCTCAATTTCAGCGGCATCAAGCTGCGCACCATTCAGCTCACCGATTCTTCGCTCTTCGAGGGAAATTATCGTCTCTATGCCGACGCCAATTATGACGGCAAGCTGGACAGCAGCGATCCGCTTATTGCCGAAACGAAGGCGGAGAATTGGCAAATCAACTTTGATTTTGATCAGTACGTTTTTCCCGAACTGAAATATCGTGGAGATATTATTGCCGGAAGATATTGGGAGTTTTTCGACACGAAGGCCGGGCGGCGGCGTTACTTTTTAACCGGCAAGCTCGCGCCGGAAAAACGCCATCCGCTTGATTGGAAAGCGCCGAAAATCGAAGTTGACGCCATCAACGCCGTCACCGATTCGAGAATTCCTTCGGCGCTGGTCAACACCGACGAGGCGGTTGCGGACAACTCCATCAGCATTACCGTCATCGATGCTTCCGACCCTTGGGATTTGGAAGCGCCGGAATTAACGCTGGAAGAATTTTTACAACGGAATCCGCAGTTTACAGCGAGCCAGGAACATCCCGGCGCCGCGGAGATTAGCGGCAACGTCACGATTTCCGGCACCGTCATCATTCCCAAATCCGTGCTGCTGGTCTTGCGGCCCGGCGCCGACATCACGATGAAGCCGCGCGCCAACGTGTTGAGTTACGGCGGCTTGCTTGCCATCGGCACGCCGGATCAGCGCATCAGCATTCACGGCGATGAGAGCGGCGAGGTGTGGGGCACCTTTGCGGTGGTGCGCGCGCCACAACGCGTGGTGCTGGAATACACCGACATCCAACACGGCGGCCAAGCGCAAATCAACGGCATTCTCTTTACCGGCGGCTTTGCCGTGTACGAGGCCGATCTCGACATGGAACACTGCCGGATTATGAATATGATGAGCGAGGACGGCGTCAATTTGAAAAACGGCCGCATCTTCATGAAGAATTGCCTTATCTCCGGCGTCGACAGTGACGCCATCGATCTTGACTTTTGCACCGGCGAAGTTTTGGACAGCCACTTCAGCAACACCGGCGGCGACGGGGTGGACTTTTCCGGCAGCTACGTCACGGTCAGCGGCTGCCGCTTCGAAAATATCGGCGACAAAGGCACCAGCGTCGGGGAAAATTCGCATCCGATTCTGATCAACAATGTTTACATCGGCTGCAACATCGGCGTTTCGTGCAAAGATCTTTCGAGTCCGAAAATCGCCTTCTGCACGTTTATTGGAAATAAGCTGGCCATCGAAGCGAAACGAAAAAAACCGTTTTTTGGCGGCGGCTCCGGACAATTCATCAGTTGTGTTTTTTCCGATAATGGCGCGTTGTTGCAGGAAGATTATTTTTCCAAAAATCAGGTGACCGTGCGCCATTCGCTTGTCGATGCGACGACAACGTGGCCGACATGCCAGACAGCCGAAATGCGCTTCATCGCCCCGGGACAAAACAACTATTTGTTGGAGCCGGCGACGTTTGCGAGCAACGGCTTTGAAGTATCGCTGCCGGAATGGGCGAACGTGAATCACAATGGCCACACGCCGCGGCTGCCGGGTATTTTCACCAATCCGGTGAGCCTGCTGAATAGTCATTAGACCAATCTTGAACATGAAAGAGGATTTCGGAGGGATGGAAAAGCCATAAAATTATCACCTATCCGTCGGGCCGGATCATGAGTAAAAACCGGGAGAAATATATTCCGTGGGCTGGGGCGATATTGGGAGCGCTGGTGTTTCTTCTTATTTATGGCGCCAAGATACTTCAGCCGACTTTTATCGAATGGAGCATGCATGACGATGCGGCTCAACATTTCCTCGGGTGGCATTTCTTTCGCTCGGAACCATGGCATTTTCCTCTCGGGGTCATCAAGTCATTGCAGTATCCCCACGGCACAAGTTTGGTTTATACCGACTCGATCCCGTTGTTGGCCATACCGCTAAAGCTCTTTTCATCACTGTTGCCCAATCCGTTTCAATATCATGGCCTCTGGTTGCTCGGCTGCTATATCTTGCAGGGATTTTTTGCTTCACGGCTGCTTGGGCTGGCGACAAAAAATCCGCTTCTTAATTTGTTGGGAACGTCGTTTTTTTTGATGTCTCCGGTTTTGGTTCAACGCGCCGGCGGGCATGAAGCGCTGGCCGGCCATTGGTTGATACTCGCAGCGTTATATCTTTACTTCCAGGCCAACACGCGAAAGAACAGCATCAAATGGATTTGCGTTATGCTCGCCGCCTCGCTGGTTCACTGTTATTTGTTGATCATGGCCGCCGTGATTTGGATGGGTTATTTGTTGAGGCTGTTAATCGAAGAAAAACGGAAAGGTGTTGTTCCAGTCATTGAAACAGCGGTTATTTCTATTGCATCGACAGTAGCGGTGATGTGGGCTGTCGGTTATTTTGTGATGAATATTTCCGAGGTCACGGGCAAAGGCTTTGGGCATTTTTCAATGAACCTGCTGGCTCCAGTCAACCCCGCGCCGTATCACCTTACTTTCGTCAACAACAAACCCCTCGCCACCAGCGGCCAGGCGGAAGGATTCAATTATCTCGGGTTCGGATTGTTGCTGTTAATCGCCATTTCACTTTATGAATTTTTTCGCCATAAGAAAATTTACGACGCCAGGCGGGTTTTGCCGTTGACGTTGGCGGCGGTGGTTTTAAGCGCGCTGGCGATTTCAAATAAAATTACTTTATCCGATCTTACGCTCTTTGAAATTGATTTGCCGCGTTTTTTGGACAGAGCCTTCAACATCATCCAATCCAGCGGCCGGATGTTCTGGCCGGTTTCCTATATTTTGATGTTGGCGGCGATAGCCATCATTGTCAAATACAACAGTCTGAAGAGAGCGGGCGCGCTGCTTTTGTTTTTTGCGGCGGTGCAGGCGGTTGATTTTTTTCCGTGGTATCGCAATATAAATTTGGATAAAGAGATTTTGCCCAACCCTCTGCAAAGCGATTCATGGCGCTGTATCGCCGAAAAAATCAATCACATTATTTTTGTGCCGGCGGACACGCACGGCGACGAGTATGTTTGGTTTGCCTATTTGGCGGCGGATCACAAAAAAACTTTTAACGTCGCGTACGCCGCGCGCTCTCCGAGCCGGAAAGACTACAAAGAGCAACTGGCGGCGGAATTCGAGAAGGGCAAAAGCCAACGCGATGCCTTGTACGTCATCTTTAATAATTATTATTACAAACCCGCTGCCGCGGCTGATTTCACGTATGGAGTTTTAGACGGGTATCCGATTGTTGCCCCGCGACTGGATTTGCCCGAGCTGGTTCCCTGGCCAATCAGCTTTGTGGCTGATGATAGCGCGTATTCCTTGCCGCAAGTGTTGGCCTCTTTTTCAAAAAACGGCCAGGCCGTCATCATGTCGATGGGCGATGCGAGTGCGTGCAAAATCCCTCGTGATATTGCGATGGCGATGAAAGAAAAAGGCAGCCGCATTGAAGAATTACGATCCGGCGGCGCTTATGCCTCGATCATGCTCAACGGCCGAGTGGCTGCAGAGAAAATTGATAACGACAATCAAGTTGAGCTAAATTACGAGTTAGCTGATTATAAAATTAAAGTCGCCAGCGCCGCATACACAGAAATAAACGGCATTCCCATCGCTTTAAATAGACAGGCATTCAATATCATTGTATTGACATTACAAGACAAGGAAATCAGGCGTTTTAGTTATTACACGGATGAAAGTCAAAATCTCATTTTAACGAACAAATGATTTTTAATATTATCTGTCACTTAAAGCTCAAAAAACCAAACTCAGAAAAAAACCATGAAAAGAATTGCCGCTTCCATTGCATACGCTTTTACCTTCTCAATCTCGGCGCCGGCGCAGGAAATCAAGCTCGCTAAATACGAGCTTAAAACGCCGCCGGTAATCGGCGTTTATAAAGATCTGACGATACGCGAGGGCGGGATTTCCGGCCTGCATTACATTCGCGGCTCGCGCCATGAGTTTTATTTGATCACCGATCGCGGCCCGAACGCCGATGCCGGCGAAGCCAATTCCGGCAAGGAAACCATTTTGTTCGCCTTTCCGGATTATGCGCCGAAAATATTTCGCGTGCGCGCGCAGGGCGATTCGCTCAAAATTCTCAAAACCCTGCCGTTGAAAAAATTTGACGGGAAAAAAGCGAGCGGCATTCCGAATCCAATCGGTTTCGGCCATAGCGGCGAAATCGCCTGGGCCGCTGTCAATCAAGAAGCGGCGCCGGATAAATGGGGCATTGATAGCGAAGGCCTCACCGCCGGAACAAACGGTGATTTGTGGATCGGCGAAGAGTACGGCCCCACGATCTGGCGTGTCAATGCTAAGAGCGGCAAAATTAGCGTGCGCTATACGCCGTTCGGATCGTCGGAACGCGAAGTGGCCATTGACAATATCTTGGCGAAAAGAAGGCCGAACCGGGGTTTTGAAGGCATTGCGTGCGCGCCGAACGGCAAAATTTATGCGCTGCTGCAAGCGCCGATTTATAATCCTCATAAAGCCGCCGGCGAAGCCAGCCGCTTGCACCGGCTCTTGGAGATCGATCCGAAAACCAACGCCACGCGCATGTTTGTTTACGAGCACGAAGCGCCGACTGAGAACATTAAGAACAAGGATTGGAGCATCGGCGACCTGGCGGCGATCAACGATCACGAGTTTCTTGTGCTCGAACACACGGCGAAGAAAGACGAAAACGTTAAAAAAGTTTTTAAGATCGATATTTCGCAGGCCACGCCGATAACTCGCGAAGATTTCGACGGCAAAACTCTCGAGCAATTGGAAACCGCCGAGAACTGTATCGCCAATGGCGTCGTGCCGGTGCAAAAAACTTTGTATTTCGATTTGCTCGCCAACGGCTGGGATCCGTCGCACAAAAAGCCGGAGGGCATCACGGTCGTGAATGACACCACGATTGCGGTGATCAATGACAATGATTTCGGCGTCGATTCTCCAGAAGCCGATGGCATTTTGGTTTCAACCGGCAAGAAAACCGTGTTGTATCAATTTACCGTCCCGAGAAACATGGCGTTGAGTTTTGTTTCGCTGGACGAAAGAGCCGCAGCCAAATAAAAAATGTTGGCCAGTACGCCGGTTGGCCCGTTTGCCAGTTAATCCTATTTTCATGACAAGTTTGTTAAACCAAAGCGAAATCCTAACCTCGCCAGTCACCAACACGCCGGAGATTTCGGAAAGACGAGCGACACGGCGTTCCGATCACGAACTGCAACTGGTGCGGCGAATCGATTGGCGCTTTCTCTTGCCCGAGCCGTATCTCCGCCGCGTCGCTTATCTCGGCTCCGAACGCGGCGCGCTGCCGGTGGCGCTGAAGCATTTCAGCGATTCGTTTCGGATCGTTTCTGCCGTTGATGACAAAACGGCTTTCGATCTCGTGGTTTTGCGTTTAAGCGAGAGGTCGGAATTGGCAAAAGCTCGCGCACTGCTGGTGTCTGGCGGTTTTTTGTATTGGGAAATGAAGCCTCTCAAATGGAGTGATTCGTGGCGTGGCCTGATAAAGCGTAGTCCCCGCCCCTTGTGGGGGGCTGTCGAAGCCACCGAATGCGGCCTTGCAGTGCCCCACAAGGGGGCAGGGCTACAACAAAATATCTTGAGATTTTTCCATGATCACGTTGCGGCGCTCGAACGATTGGGATTTGACGACATTCAAATGCATTGGCAGCGCCCCAACTTCGAGGCGTGTCTTGAAATCATACCTTTGAAAGAAACAACGTTGGATTACGCGTTCGCGCGCCCGCGCACCGATCTGGCGAGCCGGCTCAAGTTTGCGGCGGGAAGAGTGATGGTGCAAACCGGCTTGCTGGCGCATCTCACGCCGTGTTTCAGTTTGATTGCGCGAAAGGTTTGATGTCGAGCGATATGTCAAATAAAATGGATAAGCTGCAAGTCATCTAAGTTAAGTCTAATGTGGATTTTACTTCAACGTTAAAAAGAGGAATAATTTAATGAAGGCCTTTCTTTCTCATTCGTCGGTCGATAAGGAGTTTGTTAGAGCTATAGCAAAAGAACTCGGTCGGCAATTTTGCATAATCGATGAACATGCCTTTGTAACTGGCATAGACCTTAAAGAATCTATTGCGCGTGGTCTAGACGAGTCATCGGTTTTCGTTCTTTTTGCAAGCCAAAATTCCATGAAATCACTTTGGGTTGAATTTGAAGCGGAAGAAGCTTGGTATAAGAAATTACGTAATAAGCTTCCTATATCGCTAGTTTATATTATCGATAGTTCGATAAATGTAGAGAACTTGCCAGAATGGCTACGTCGAGCACTGGTTAAGCGCGAAAATTCAACCAGGGCAATTGCGCGTGGAATTCGTTCTCACTTAGATGAACTAATGAGGGAACGACAGCATCCACATTTTGTTGGTAGAAACGATGATATAGAACAGCTTGAAAAAACTTTAACACCGTTCGATGGCACTATTGCACCGCGTGTGGTTTTTATAACAGGTTTACCAGGTATCGGACGACGTTCTCTAATAAAGAGGGTGGCTCCATCGATATTGAACCTTAAGAGATTCGTAGAAATTCGAGTAAGCGAAGGATTTACTGTTAATGATCTTTGTGTTAGCATAGCAGATCATATTGAGCCTTATTCTACAACTGAAGGACTCAAGCAGTTGGTTCAAGAAATAAGAAAGTTGTCCGATCAAGACGCGATTCAAAGAATAATAAAAAATTTACAAGCTCTAGTAAAAGCTGGTGACCTACCAATTCTATTTGATGATGGTGGCTTGTTAGATAGTGAAGGATATGTTAAAGAACTGATTCAGTTGATTGTAAATGCGCTTGCACCAGACGAAGATCTTTATTTATTCTTAGTCACGTTTCGTCGTCCACAGTTTGTTCTTGAGCATATACTTCCGAGTATTCATCTACAGCCTCTCAAAAAAGATGAGACTAAACGTCTTATTGCCCTTCTTTCAAACCAAGCGAAGCTCAAAGTATCACAAGAACAGATTGCCGAGCTTTCGGAATACACAGTCGGATACCCCCTGCGGTTTATTTTGCAGTTCAGCAAGCAAAGAATTATGGTATTGATCTGGTAATGCGAGATAAAACCCGTATGGTTCAGTTCCGAACAAGTGTGTTTTTGCGTCATTTTGCTGGTCTTAATTTTAGTTCAAATGAACACGAATTGCTTCGACTATTAGCCCTATATAGCCCTCTACCCCTGCCAATAATTGCAGATGTTCTTGAGTTGAATATCGAAGTTTTACATAACATAATGATAAAATTGATAGATCTTGCGCTTGTTATTACAAACGAGTATGGTAATTACCGAATTGCAGACCCTGTTGCTGACGCAGCTATTAGTGCATTCGGATTTCCAAGTGATAAACATAATAAGGCTTTAGTTAGGATACTTTCTAACTTTTTGAAAAATCATCAAATCGAAAGCCCGCAACTCGAATTATCTAGAGTTTTATTTCGCGCAGCTCAAATGACAAGAGATTCTGCTGGTGCAAAAACGATTATACACTTGGCGAGTGATTTAATAAAACTTACAGAAACACAATACCATGCAAGAAGATATAAAAATGTTATAGAAACCGCATATATAGCCCTTAAGGAACGGCCTGATAGCGTTAGTGCTCGAAGCTTTTTGATTCGCGCACTGATCAATGAGGAGGAATGGGAAGAGGCAGAGACTCAACTTAATGAATTAAAGAAGCATGCTCCAATAAGAGATGTTTATTTTCTTACAGGCTTTTTAGAAAGAAAACGTAATAGGATTTATGCAGCAATTGATGCATATGAGAAAGCTAATAAGTTGGGCTGGAAAGGAGCCGCAGTAAATCGTGAATTAGCCTTATGTCACTTTCTTTCAAACGATTATGAACAGGCATCCAAATATATCGAAGAAGCATTGGCGCGTCATAGCGATAATAAATATGTGGTTGACCTTTGGGCTCAAATTGCTATACGTCGCCTAGATGAAAATGCAGCACGAAAAGCTTTGGCTATTCTAGAGGTAATCGACGCTTCTGTTTTTTACTATCATCGTTTATCGAGGTTTGAAATGGCTTTTGGAAGAACAAATGAAGCCTTAAAAGCAGCTCGCTTCGCTGTTAAAGCAGAAGATTCGCCTCCTTTTGAAGTTTTTGCCCACTATATTTACTGTGAGATTGATGCTGGCAATCTTGACAAAGCTGAAGAGTTACTCGCTAAGCTTGATACAGAATTTGCAAATATTCGAAGAGATGTTAGAGTAGGGTTAAGGTGTAGACTCGAAATATCCAAGAGTAAATTTAAGGAAGCTCTATTGCAATCTGAAAGAATTGGAGATAAAGGTACCTATTTTTATAAACGAATAAGGCGAGACGCTTTGTTCGGCGAATTACAATCATCGGCATTACCTGATAAAGTAAGGAAGATGCTTAAGGATGAACTAAATGAGTTGGATAAAGAATTGTCAGGAATACCAATAGTTGAGTTTATGCTAACTGAGCTTTGATTAAAGATTCGAGAAATTTGCTTAACATGCGTAGTCCATCAAATTTATTGTTACATGAACCTCGTCTCGACATTTCTAACAAAAAACTGGCAACGGTTGAATCTCAAACGCTTCGGCGATGCTTCGCGACTTTCTTGCGTGATGATGACCCCGCGCTTTCGCGCCTCAAGCCATGTGATTGTCTTCGTTCTCGCCGCAGGCCGAACCGAGCCGGTCCTCGTCGTCAAATTGCCGCGCTTGCCCGGCGACAATGATCGCCTGGATCGCGAAGTCGCAAATTTGCACGTGGCCAATCGCGCTCGCGCTGAAGATGATGCGTCGATTCCCCGCGTCATTGCTTACGAGGACTTTCATCAACATCGGCTGCTGATTGAAACTGCGGTTCCCGGCCGGCCAATGAGTCCGGCGATTGTGCGAATGCAGCCGGAGCTGTGCACGGAAGCGCCTGCCTCGTGGCTGTTAAATCTTCATCTTGCCTCTGCAATCCGCGGCGCAAAACACGAAGATTGGTTTGAGCGATTGGTTGAAAATCCTTTGCAGCAACTCAAAAAGATGCTGCCGGTTTCCGCCGATGATGGGCGTCTGATCGATCAGACTCTCGCGATGTTGTATCCATTCCGTGATAGCGAGGTGCCGCTGGTCATGGAACACGGCGATTTTAGCGCGCCGAATATTTTGCAAGATGAAAACGGCCGCGCCGGTGTGGTCGATTGGGAGCTGGCCGAGCCGCAGGGTTTGCCGGCGGCTGATCTGTTTTTCTTTCTAACGTATATCGCGTTCGCCCGGCAAAACGCGCGGAAAAATGCCGATTATTTGAAGGCATTTCAACAGGCGTTTTTCGGGCCGAAGGCGTGGGCCTGCCCTTACGTGGCGCGTTATCGCGAGCGATTGAATCTGGCGCCGGAGTTGATGGCGCCGTTGTTCGTTGCGACTTGGGGCCGGTACGTGGCGGGTTTAGTTGTGCGGTTGCAGGAATCCAACGAAGCGGGTGGCAGAGTAAGAGATGAAACAGTGAAGTGGCTCAGATCGAATCGGTATTATGTTTTGTGGCGGTATGCGATTGAGAATGTGAAGGAGCTGCAAGTTACAAGTAGTAAAGATTTGCTCACAAAAAAAGCTTCTCGAACGCAACAAAAAAACGCCTTATATATCTAAGCAGCTGCGTGCCCGGCGGTGATTGCAGCAGCTTGATAAGTGGAAATGAATAGTCTACGGGCACTAAAATTTCGCCGGTGTTGTCGAGCCATGGATACTCGGGATTGGGGCCAGCTTGTGCTAAAGTGGGTGCGAGAATTTCGATCTCGCGTGCAATTGGAAGAAGCCGATTGAAATGAACAATGATCTGGGAGTAAGTCATGCCCAGTTCTTTTTGCAGATTATGATTTTTACGGGCAACGCGCATAAACTTGACAAAGGCGGCGTGGGTGTGGGTGATTTTATCAAGTGACACATCGTCAGCAACCAAAAGCGCTTTAGCCAGTTTTTCCGTCGCCATCTGCAAAAAATGCAAACGATGACAGGTCGGCCACGCAGGGTCGTCGATTCTTTGGTAGGTTTCCCAATCAGAACGAGCCTGTTTGAGAAACGCCAATTGCCACGCGCGCAAGTCGATCATACGGCAACCAACTCACGAGAAAATTCTTGGCGATCCTCAAGGCTCCATCCCATAGGCAACGGGATTTCGTTCTGAAGAACTTTTTGCCATTCGTCAGGCGTGACTTCTGCGATTTTCATGGCGTAAGGGATTTCGTCGAAAGGCGGAAAATAAAATGCGAAGACATCGTTTGTGGTAATAGTCTGAGCATTAACCTCGATCAAACGGATTTCCGGCTTGGGAGATTTGATCCAGATAATTTTTTCAAGATGTTCATCCGCCTCGAAATATTCGTGAACCAACTTTTCAACGAAGGTTTCAATGGGTTGATGATTCTGTGACATAGTGGTTTCACTTAATGGATTATGGATAAATAGCCGCAATTTTGTTGATTGTGAGTAAATATATAAAATTCGCAAGCCAGACGCAAGTAGTTCACTAAATAAAAATTATGTCAAAACTCAACGGCAAATCTCCCACGGTACTCGTCACCGACGCCGGGCGTGGCAGCGCGATTGCGGTGATTCGCTCGCTCGGGCGGAAAAGTTATCGCGTGATCGCGGCGGACGCGGATGCGAAGAGCATCGGCTTTCGCTCGCGCTATGCGCACGAGCAGCTTGTGTATCCGGCGCCGGAAGCCAAGCCGCAGGAATTTTGCGACTGCCTTTTGGAAACCGTCATAGCCAAAGGCGTTGATTTGATCATTCCGGTGACAGATTTGGCCGGCCAGCCGCTGGCCCGCGTGCGCCGGGCATTCAGCGAGATTACGCGATTGGCTTTGCCTGAAGATACCATGTTAAAAGTGGTGACGGACAAGGACAAGACGTGGCAGCTCGCCAAAGAGCTTGGCGTGCCGGTGCCGGAAACGTACGTTGTCGAGACCGCCAAAGAAGCGCTTGAAGTTTCGGCGCGCCTCGGCTGGCCGCTGGTTCTGAAGCCGCAATCGTCGCGCAAACTGCGCGAGGGCAATCGCATCGATTCGTTCAAAGTGACGTACGCGGCAGACGCCGATGATCTCAATCAACAGATGCAAGCGCTGGAAGGCCGCTGCTCGGTGCTGTTGCAGCGGTATTGTCCGGGCGTCGGCCACGGCGTGGAATTGCTGATGAGTGAAGGAAAACCTCTCGCCGCCTTTCAACACAAGCGGCTGCGGGAACTTCCCATCACCGGCGGGCCGAGCGCTTATCGCGAAAGTGTGAGGCTCGATCCGGATTTGTATGATTATTCGCTGCGGCTTTTGCAAGCTTTGCGGTGGACCGGCCTGGCGATGGTCGAATTCAAAGTCGGCGCCGCCGGCCCGATGCTGATGGAGATCAACGGCCGGATTTGGGGCTCGATTCCGCTGGCGGTGAGAAGCGGAATCGATTTTCCCGCATTGCTGGCGGAGCTGTATTTGCGCGGCCCGGACATGATCAAGCCGCAGTTGCAATCAAATTATCAAATCGGCGTGCGCTGCCGCGATTTGCAGCGCGATTTGATGTGGATCACCAACGTGTTGATGCAGCGGCGCAAATACAAGTTTCTCGATATACCCAGCCGCAAACGGGCGGTGCTGGCGATGTTGGGGCTTTTCAATCCGCGGCGCAAATTCGATCTGCTGACGCTGAACGATCCGCTGCCGGGATTGGCCGAGCTGCCGCGCATCGTCAAAAAATTTCGCAGCAAAATGCAGGATGAGTGACACAGGCTTAATATTGCAGGAAAAAGAACTTTTAAGATAAAGACAAAATGATGCGATGACAAAATAATTGGATTTGAAAATATTAAATTATTTTGCCATCAAATTATTTTGTCTATCTGAATGACGGTATGCTTCGAGTATTGACTTATCACCGAGTTGCCAATTTACAAGATTCACCGAATCTGAATCCGCAAATCATCAGCGCGACGCCGGCGAATTTTGCGAAGCAAATGCGCTTTGTCGCCGGAAGATACAATGTGGTTTCGATGCCGCAGGTGCTCGATGTCATCGCCAGAAAAGAATGTCTGCCGCGGCAATCGGTGCTGATCACCTTCGACGACGCTTATTATGATTTCGGCGAGATCGCCTGGCCGGTTCTCAAAGCGCTCAATCTGCCGGCGACGGTGTTCGTGCCGACGGCTTATCCCGACCAGCCGGAGCGCGCTTTTTGGTGGGATCGCTTGTATCGCGCGTTCATGAACACCTCTCGCATCGAGCTGCGATCCACGCCGATCGGCATTCTGCCGCTGGGGGACGCGAAGATGCGCCAAGAAAGCTTGAAGAGATTGCAGATTTACATCAAAAGCATTCGGCACCGCGAAGCGATGGCGCTGGTGGATGAAATCTGCGAGAAGCTCGATTCCGAGCCGCTCGCGCACAAAAGCGTTTTGAGCTGGAATGAATTGCGGCAGTTGGCGAAGGAAGGCGTCACGCTTTGCGCGCATACGCAAACGCATCCGCTCATGACACAATTGTCGGCGGAAGAGGTGCGCCAGGAAGTGACCGGTTCGCAAGGCGATTTGCAGCGAGAAATCGGCGCCACACTGCCGATCTTTTGTTATCCCGGCGGCGGTCACGACGACACGGTGGTAAACGTTTTGCGTGAAGAAGGTTTCACGCTGGCGTTCACAACATTGAAGGGGCAAAATGATTTGCGTACGGCGGATCCTTTGCGGCTGCGCCGGACCAATATGACGCGGCGCGCTTCGCTGCCGATTTTTCGGGTGAAGCTGATGCGCTGGGGCTCGTATCTCGATCGCTGGCGGCAAAAACGGCGACAACAACTTCAAAACCGTATGGTGAGACAATGAAGTTATTTCATCTATTCATTTCTTTATTGATTATCATTTGTGGATCATTTCCCGCGCCCGCCAAAATCATTCACATTCCACGCGATTATGCGACGATTCAAGACGGCCTCAAAGCTGCGGCTGATCGCGACACGGTTCTGGTGGCCCCCGGCTTGTACTCCGGGCAAATCAAATTCGAGACGAAAAATATTTTTTTGGCGTCGTGGTTTTTGACGACGGGAAATGCCCGGTATATATCGGAAACGATTCTCGACGGCGCTGACAGCACCGTGATTAAAGTTTCTCATACTGTCGGCCCCGCGACCACGATCATGGGATTTACCATCAGAAACGGCCGGGACGGGATCAATCCTCGGGGAAAATTTCGCGCGCTGTACAATCATTTTTACAACTGCGGCGACGGAATCGATTACGAACGCGGCAGCGGCGGCATCTGTGCTTACAACCTGATTGAAAATTGCAAGGGTGAAGGACTTGATTTGGATAACGATGTTAATATTGTCATTGAAGATAATATCATCCGAAACAACGGCGAGGATGGGATCGAGATCCAGCTTCAGGATTACACCGGGCCGCGCGCCTCTTACGCCATTCGCCGGAATCTGATTTATGGCAACGGACAGAACGGCATTCAGTTGGTCGGGCATCCCGGCCCCTCGAACCGGGTTTTTTATATCGAGCGCAATCTGATTTATGACAATGGATTTGTGGGTTTGGGATGCACGAGCAACGGCAATACCGTGGAAACTTATGAAGGCGCGAGCCTGCTGGAGCGCATCTATCTGATCAACAACACTTTTGCCGGCAACAATTACGGGATGACCGGAGGGGACAACGTGATTGCGCTCAACAACTTGTTCGTCGGCAACAAGACGGTGGCGATGAAAAATGTTGACGGCAATTCCATCGTCGCCTACAGCAATTTTTGGCTCAATCGGGATGATTTTGAGAACTGCAATCGCGACAAGCCCACGATCTTGCACACGCCGCCGTTTTTGGACGAAAATTATAACCTCACCCCGGGCAGCGGGTGCATCGACCGCGGCACGGTATCTTTTACCTGGTTGGACGAAATGGTATTAAACCTGCCGCCGGAAAGTTTTTCGGGTCGGGCGCCGGATATCGGCGCCTTTGAGATCAATCTTGCCGAGCCTTTGATCAACTTAAATCTGTCGTCCGAGATTATGCCCGGTATGATAAAACTTAACTGGAGCGCCGACAACGTGGCGAATATCCGGGGCTTCGAAGTCCACCGGAGCAACGGCGGCATTCAGTTTGCTAAAAGCGCATACGTCGAGAATGCGGGCGGCGCTGCAACTTCTTCCGTGCAACAGTACCTCGATGCAGACCTGCTTCCCGGCACGTATTATTATCGGTTGAAACAGGTCGATCGCGATGGGCGAATTAGTTTATCCAAAGTTTTAGAGGTCGAGCTTCCGGCGCCGGCGAATTATGGACTGCTGCCGAATTATCCGAATCCTTTCAAAGGCAAAACAAGCATCGAGTATCACTTGCCGGTGGCCGGTTTCGTCACGATAAAAATTTATACTCTTCTCGGCCAAGAGATTCGCGCGCTGGTGGATGGGGAAAGGCCGGAAGGATTTCATCAACGGCTGATTTGGGATGGGCGTGACGCCGCAGGCCGCAAGGTGGCGTCCGGCACCTATTTTTACGAATTAACCGCGGGAAACTTTAGAGCCGTGCGAAGGCTGATGGTGTTGCCTTAAACAAGGTCCGAAGTCCGAGGTCAAATGTCCGAAGTCTAACGATGAGGTCATTTAACCTGAACGGAAATAAGGCTGTTTTTTCTATAGGCTCACACCCGATGAATTTGGATGTTCGAATTCCGTGATATGTAATTCACCTCATCATGTCATTCCGTCGGAATCTTGTTTCAAATGAGCGCCGAGCTGGATTGAAAAAAGATTCCCTTTCCTGCGGCAGGGCAGGCTTCCAGAATGACATGTGGGAGAACCGCTGCATAGTTGTCTGCTTATTAAAAAGCCAACCAAACATATATGAAGCTCGCATACATGATGTCGCGTTTTCCAAAAATTTCCGAAACGTTCATTCTTTATGAAATTTTGGAGCAGGAGCGCCTCGGCCATCCGGTGGAGGTTTATCCGCTTTTGCGCGAGCATCAGCCGGTGACGCATCCGGAAGCCGAACGCCTGGTCGAGCGGGCGCATTTTCATCCGTTCATCTCGCTGCCGATTGTTTGGGCGAACGCGTATTTCGTGTTGCGCCAACCGTTCACTTATCTCAAAACCTTGTTTGAAGTTCTCAGCGGCACGTTCGGCAGCATGAATTTTTTTGCCGGCGCGCTGGCATATTTTCCCAAATCCGTTCGTTTTGCTTATGAAATGCGGAAGCAGGGCATCGAGCATATTCACGCGCATTTCTGCAATCATCCGGTGGTCGCGGCATTGATCATTCACCGGTTGACCGGCATTCCATACAGCTTCACGGCGCACGGCTCGGATTTGCACAAAGACAAGCGCATGCTCGATAAAAAAGTCGCGGCCTCCGCTTTTGCGGTCACGGTTTCGAATTTCAACAAAGGCGAAATGCTGAAAGCCTGCGGCGAACGCCGGCGCGATAAAATTCATGTCATTCGTTGCGGCATCGACCCTGAAGTTTTTTTGCCGACGGAACAACAAAAAAACGGCAAGACGCTGTTCCGCATCATTTGTGTCGGTTCGTTTGAAGAAGTGAAGGGCCACAAATACCTCGTCGAGGCCTGCCGCCGGCTGCGCGAGGCTGGAATTGATTTTGTGTGTGATTTGATCGGCGACGGCCCGGTGCGCGCACAGGTGACGAAACAAATCTCGGAGCTTGATTTAAAAGACAAGGTGATCATTCACGGCAGCTTGAAGCGGCAGAAAGTGGCGGAGATGATGCGCGCCGCAGATGTGAAAGTGCTGGCGAGCGTGCCGACGGCGGAGGGCAAGCGCGAAGGCGTCCCGGTCGTCATCATGGAAGCCATGGCCACCGGCCTGCCGGTGATCTCGACGCAGCTTTCCGGCATTCCGGAGCTGGTTGATGACGGCAGCACGGGCATTCTGGTCCCGCCCGGCGACACGGAGGCTTTGTTTGTCGCGTTGCAAAAACTTTATGAAAATCCCGAGCTGCGACACAGCCTGGGCCGGGCCGGCCGGGAAAAAGTTTTGCGCGAGTTCAATTTGAAGCTTAATGTCGCCAGCTTGGCGAAGCTGTTTGCGAACAATAAGACCTTTGAAGGGGATAAACGACTGGCCGGCCAGAGACAAGATATTCTAAATACTTTTCCGCAATAACGCTGGTTTGCAGGTACTTTTACGCGTAATTTTTCACCTCTTGGCAATTCGCTTCCCGCCATGGATGGGCAAGAATTGTTAATCTATTCCTATCTATCTTGTCTCACCTCTTTCTCACTCCAATTTAGAGAGTTTTTACAATTTTAGATTTGTTTCCGGCGTGTATTGAAACAAATTCTATGCGATAAGCTCTGGCAGCTTTAAAGTAAGGAGGAATTTTTATGTGGCACATGAGAGGGCATTTATCTGCAACCCGTGCATTGCTTTTCGCCTTGGCAATGCTCGGACTTTCGCCGCGCGGATGGTCGCAAGGCCAGCCCATCACTTTTTCGGCTACCGGGGACATTCCCTATGGCGCGAGTGAGGTTTTGAAATTACAGCAACAAATTATCAACCACAATAAATACAGCCCGTCGGCATTTTTCGTGCACGTCGGCGACATTTTCGGCGGCGGCGAGCCATGCGAAGAGTCCCTCTATTCATCGGTAGCCGGCATACTGAAAGGCTTGACGGCGCCGGCTTTTATCATCCCAGGCGACAACGAAACCATAGATTGCATCAGCCCCAGCCAGGGATTGAGCACGTGGAAGAAGATTTTTTTAAATTTTGAACAAAATTTTTGCGGCGCGCCTAATGCCGAGCGTCAAGGCGCGCGGCCTGAAAATTTTGCATTCACGATGGACGGTGTATTGTTTATCGGCATCAACATGGTCGGTGGCAGCAGCCCCTATCAGCAAAATGCGGACTGGATTTCGCAGCAGTTTCAAACAAAAGACTCGCAGGTGCGGGCTGCTGTCGTCTTTTCCCATGTCGGGCCGGATAGAAACTCGGTATTCTCGGTCGCCTTCCGACAGGCGGCCGCCGCCTTTGGCAGACCGGTTCTTTTTCTTCATGGCCACGGCCATTCGTGGGTTATAAATTATCCTTTTCCTGAAGCGAATATTTTGCGCGTGCAGGTTGACAATGGCGCCGGCGAAGATCCCGTCGAAGTGACGGTAACGTTGGATACCTCAACACCGGCAACCGCTTTTATGCTCAAACGGTATCCGTGGTCGAGCAAGACCATCGTCAATATGCCGCCTTGTGTGAACGCCGGCCCCGATCAAACACTCGGCGCTTCTGTGAGTACGGCGACGCTGCAAGGGCAGGTCAGCGATGACGGTGACCCCAACGGCGTTGTAACCACAACGTGGAGCAAGGTTAGCGGGCCGGACGTTGTGACATTCGGTAATCTTAATGCGCTCACAACCACGGCGAGTTTCAGCGCGCCGGGAACGTATGTTTTGCGCCTCACCGCCGATGATGGCCAGCTTCAGAAGAGTGATGAGGTGACAATCGTGAGCGGCGGCAGTAATAGCGCGTATTTGCTGTCGGCGAACACAACCGGTTCCGGCAGCGTGAGTTTGAATCCCCCCGGCGGCGTTTATAATTCCGGCACGGTGGTGACAGTGACGGCAAGCCCGGCGGCCGGCTTTCAGTTCAGCGGCTGGAGCGGTCATTTGACGGGTTCGACGAATCCGGCGACGATCACCATGAACGCCAACAAGAGCGTGACGGCAACTTTCACGGCAGTGTCGCCTTCGCAATTTATGTTGACAACGAGCACAGCCGGTTCCGGCAGCGTGAGTTTGAATCCTCCCGGCGGCGTTTATAATTCCGGCACGGTGGTGACATTGACGGCAAGTCCGGCGACCGGCTTTCAGTTCAGCGGCTGGAGCGGCACTTTGTCGGGATCGACGAATCCCGCGACGATCTCGATGAACGCCAACAAAAGCGTGGCCGCAACCTTTACAGCGACTGGCGCCAATTCGAATGCGAATTTGGCTAAAGGGAAATCCGTAACGGCTTCCAGCACGTACTCCGGCAAGCCGGCTGAAAACGCGGTGGACGGCAGCGCCAGCACGTATTGGCGCAGCGGCAGCGTCAGCAGCAATCCGATTGCCTGGCTTCGTGTCGATTTGGGCGCGTCGATGACCATTGGCCGGGCGATTGTCAGATGGAAAGAAAGCTATTACGCCAAGAGCTACGATTTGCAAGTCTCGAATGACGAGGCGAGTTGGACGACGGTCTACACGACTACAGCCGGCACAAACGGTTTTCAACAATTCGCCTTCACGCCGGTGACAGCGCGGTATGTCCGCCTTTATATGAAGAGAAACAACAAGAGCAATTATCAAATTTTCGAGCTTGAAGTTTATGCCGGTTCGGTCGCAAAAAGCGCGGATGAGGTGGCCGAGCTGCTGCAGATTCCCGATGAGGTGTTGCTCGAACAAAATTATCCCAATCCATTCAATCCGGCCACTTCGATTTTGTATAGCTTGCCTGAAGGCATGCTGATCACACTGAAAGTTTATAACCTCGCCGGGCAGGAGGTGGCCACCCTCGTTGAAGCCCATCAAGAAGCGGGCCGCCACGAAGTGATCTTCGATGCTGCTCGATTACCGAGCGGAAATTATATTGCGGTTTTGCAAGCCGGCAAGGAAAGGCGTATTCGGCAAATCGTGCTGATGAAATAAAATTGAGAACGGCCTGGCGCGACTGTGTTTCTGCCGGGTCAAGATTTTTGGCTGCTGAGGGGTATTGGAGATGGATTAGTGCAGGCATAAGCGCTAACGTTTTGGCAGGGATGCTGAGGTTGAACAATAAAAAAGAAAACCGAGGTTTTCTATGAACAAAATGAAAAAATGGCTGGCGACCGGGGCGGCAGTTTTTGCGCTTAGTCTTGCCAGTCTGGGTCAAGCTCAGGTTATCCATGAGGAAACCCAAGCCGGCGGGGCGGTTAAATCTCCCAGCATAACCACTGCGGCGAATCTCACCGGCGCGAACGGCCATCTTTATTTGGCCTCTATTGTCAGCAAATCGAAATCGGCGGTGAAAACTTTGTCCGGCCTGGGATTGACGTGGTCGCCGATCAAGTCACAATGCACGGGACGCAACGGCAGCAGCGTGGGAGTCTGGATGGCGCAGGGTAACCCAAGCGGCGATGGCGCGGTGACCGTCACCTTTGCCGATTCCGCCGTCAGCCCGATTATCGTGGTGTCAAGATACTCCGGCGTTGAGGCGGTCAACCCGATTGGCAACGTCATCTCGGGAAACACGAATGGCCTCAATGGCGCTTGCACAGGAGGAATCGACACGAGTTTTTATGCGTTTAACTTGACGACGACGGCGGCCGGCTCACAAGTTTTTGCGGCGGTAACGATGCGGACGAAAATCCACACACCTGGCGCGGGATATACGGAGCGAATCGAGGCCGTGCAAGGCAGTTTGGGCAACAAAGCCTCGCTCGCCATTGAAGATAAGAGCGTCGTCACGGCTTCCGCGGTAACGGTCAACGGCACGTTCAACGGCAATGCCGATTGGGCGGTTGTGGCGCTGGAAATTAAGCGAGCGGGCGCAGGGTCTCCTTCGCAATTTACACTGACAACGAACCCGGTCGGCTCCGGCGCCGTCGGCTTGAATCCTGCCGGCGGCGTTTATAATTCCGGGACGGTCGTGACGTTGACGGCAACACCCGCCGCAGGTTTTCAGTTTAGCGGCTGGAGCGGTGATTTGAGCGGCTCGACCAATCCGGCGACGATCTCAATGAATGCCAACAAAAGCGTGACGGCAACTTTCACGGCGGTGCCGCCTTCGCAATTTACACTGACAGCGGGCACAGTCGGTTCCGGCGCCGTCGGCATGAATCCATCTGGCGGCGTTTATAATTTCGGCACGGTCGTAACGTTGACGGCAACGCCCGCCGCAGGTTTTCAGTTTAGCGGCTGGAGCGGCGCTTTGACCGGCTCGGCCAACCCCGCCGCGATCACGATGAACGCCAATAAAAGTGTCACGGCAACTTTCACAGCGGTGTCGCCCTCACAATTTACGTTGACGGCAAGCACCGTCGGTTCCGGCGCCGTCGGCATGAATCCATCCGGCGGTGTTTATAATTCCGGCGCGGTCGTGACGTTGACGGCGACGCCCGCCGCAGGTTTTCAGTTTAGCGGCTGGAGCGGCGCTTTGACCGGCTCGGCCAACCCCGCGGCGATCACGATGAACGCCAACAAAAGCGTGACGGCAACTTTCACGGCGTTGCCGCCCTCGCAATTTACATTGACAGCGAGCACCGTCGGTTCCGGCGCCGTCGGCATGAATCCATCCGGCGGCGTTTATAATTCCGGCGCGGTCGTGACGTTGACAGCAACGCCCGCCGCAGGTTTTCAGTTTAGCGGCTGGAGCGGCGGTTTGACCGGCTCGACGAATCCGGCGACAATCATGATGAACGCCAACAAAAGCGTGACGGCAACTTTCTCGGCGAGCAGCGTCAATTCAACGACGAACTTGGCGAAGGGCAAATCCATGACGGCTTCCAGCTCGTACTCCGGCAAGCCGCCCGAAAACGCGGTGGACGGCAGTGCCAGCACTTATTGGCGCAGTGGCGGCAGTATGAGCGGCAACAATCCGATTGCCTGGGTGCGGGTGGATTTGGGCGTGGTTTTGCCGGTTGGCCGGGCCATCGTGAAATGGAAAGAGAGCTATTATGCCAAGAGCTACGAGTTGCAGGTATCGAACGACGACGTGAACTGGACGAAGATGTACAGCACTGCGGCCGGCAAAAGCGGGACGCAACAATTCACTTTTTCAGCGACTACGGCGAGATACGTGCGATTCTACATGACGGCGAATACTAAGAGCAACTACCAGATTTATGAGCTTGAAGTCTATTCGGGCGCGGCTTCGACGCCGAAACGCTGCGATGAGACTGTGGCGGAGACGATGATTCCCGGTGATTTTGTGCTGGAGCAAAATTACCCCAATCCGTTTAATCCCAGCACGCAAATTCGTTTCGGCCTGCCGCGCGAATCGCACGTCACCATCAAGCTCTATTCAATTGAAGGCACGGAAGTGAAGACGCTGGTGGATGGCGAGTATCCGGCCGGCACACATGCGATATTTTTTCACGCTGAAAACTTGCCAAGCGGCGCCTATTTTTATCTAATGCAAGCCGGCGAGACAAGAATGGTGCGCCAGCTTATGCTGTTGAAATAAAGTTGTTTAACACCCGCATTTGAACATGCCAAGCGGCTCTGTTTTGCAAAAGGCAGAGCCGCTTCTCTTTTTCTTTCCGCAACAAAGCCTTTTTGCCAGTATTTGCAATTATAGAAGTTTACCTCCTGCCACGGATTGGCAAAACGCCTTGGGATAACTCTACATCTCAAGGCGCGTGGCTCATTCCACAATTTCCCTCAGGCATAGCCAACCGGGCGTAGCCTTTGATCAGACCACGGATGGATGGGAGTTTGACACCTCTTTAACTCGCCGTTGAACAGTAAACTCATTGGCTTCCTAATGCGCCAAACGCGCTTTTTGAAGCTTTTCAAAGTCAGGGCGTCTTATGAATAAAATAAAACAATGCTTAATCGCCGCGTTGATTGCCTTTTCTTTGGTGATTGATGGCCTGCACACCGATGTCTCAGCTCAGGGCCAGCCGCTTACGTTTTCCGCGTTTGGCGATATTCCTTATGGCAGCGCTGAGTACGCGATTTTGCAGCAACAAGTTGCCGACCACAATCGTTACAGCCCGTCTGCTTTTGTCCTTCACGTCGGCGACATCATGATGGGCGCATGTGACGAGAGCAAATATGCGGACGTTGCCGGGATGATGAAGGGATTCGCGGTACCCGCTTACATCGTCGTCGGCGACAATGAGTATAATGATTGCGGCAACCCGATTCAAGCGCTGGCATATTGGAAAAAATATTTTTTGAATTTTGAAGAAAATTTTTGCGGCACCCCGGCCACGGAGCATCAAAGCGTCCGCCCGGAAAATTTGGCTTTCGTGTTGGATGGCGTTCTTTTCATCGGCATCAATCTGGTCGGCGGCGACGTGCATGATCTGAATGAATGGGCGACTCGCATGCAGCAAGACGCAGATTGGGTCAGCCAGCAATTTCAAGCCAAAGTCTCGCAAGTGCGCGCTGCGGTTGTTTTTGCTCATGCCGGGCCCGAGGGCAGCGCCAATAATCGCGGGCTGTTTTTAGATCAATTTCGCCCGGCTGCCGCAACGTTTGGCAAGCCTGTTCTTTATATTCAAGGCAATTCGCATAACTATAAACTGGCTCAGCCCTGGCCGGAGAAAAATATCACTCAGCTCGTCGTTCCCAAAGGCAATGCCGAACCGCCTCTGGAAGTGACGGTGACGATGGATCCGAATCCTGTGAAAGCGTTTATCGTCAAGCGCAATCCGTGGGTAGGCGCGTCGACTTACAACATGCCGCCGTGCGTCAATGCCGGCCCGGATCAAACGCTTTCGGGAGCGGCGGCGGCCAATCTTAAAGGCCAGGCAACGGATGACGGCGATCCCAGCGGCGCTTTGACGATAGCTTGGAGCAAGACGAGCGGCCCGGGGACGGTGACTTTTGGAAACGCCAATGCGTCCGTGACCACCGCAAGTTTTAGCGCGTCGGGCAATTATGTTTTGCGCTTGACCGCAAGTGATGGCCAATTGCAGAAAAGCGATGAAGTGGCCATTGCCGTCAACTCGGCGCTGCCGAGTCCGCCGGTTGTCAGTTCATTTACCCCGGCCAGCGGCTCCGTCGGCACGGTGGTCACGCTGGATGGAAATGATTTTAACGGCGCGACGAGCGTGCTTTTTAATGGCACCGCCGCGACGAGCTTTACGGTTAATTCCAACACCCAGATTGCGGCAACAGTGCCTGCCGGCGCCACAACCGGAAAAGTGACGGTTAACACCGCCGCTGGCGCCGGCGTCAGCGCGAGCGATTTTTCCGTCACCACCACTGGAGGCGTAAACTCTATTTCAATGACTTTTAATCCGACGGATGACGCCTACGTTCAAACCATCAACACCACCGCTAACTTTGGCATTTCACCCGAACTGCGCGTGGAGACCAATAGCGCCTTTGATGTGTCAATTATTTACCTGAAGTTTAATGTGACCGGCGTTAATGGCGCGGTGAAGAACGCCAAGGTTCGCCTGAAAGTGACCGATGGCAGCACGAACGGCGGCTCAATTTTTACGGTTTCAAACAACTATTGGAACTCCAGCACACCCTGGATTGAAACCAGCCTGGTCTGGGATAACGCGCCGGATATCAACAGCAGCGCGTTAAGCTCGCTGGGCACGATTAGCGCTGGCCAGACGGTTGAGCTTGACGTTTCATCCGCCATAAGCGGGAATGGAATTTACAGCTTCGCCATGAAAAGCCCTTCTTCGAACAGCGCGATATACAGCTCGAAAGAAGGCGTCAACCCGCCGGAATTGGTTGTCGAAGTTTCACAAAATGCTCCATCGATCGCTTCTTTCTCGCCGGCTAGCGGCAGTGTGGGAACCGAAGTGACGATTATGGGAACAAAATTTAACGCAGTGACCGCTGCCGCGTTTAACGGCACAGCGGCGGCTTTTAACATCGATTCGGATACGAAAATACGCGCTATCGTGCCGGCAAGTGCTGCCTCCGGAAAAATCAGCATCAGCAATTCTGACGGCACAGCGTACAGCGAGACAAATTTCTCCGTAACCACGCCACCGCCGCAGATGACTTCGTTCGCACCAGCTAACGGCGTCGAAGGCGCCGAAGTGACCATCACCGGCAATCATTTCATCGGCGCGACAGGCGTGAGTTTTAAAGGCCAGGCCGCGACCGCATTTTTTATAGATTCCGCTTCGCAAATTCGCGCTTTCGTTCCGGCCGGCGCGACGCCGGGCGCAGGAAAAATTGTTGTCACACATCCGCTGGGCAACGCCACCAGCGCCACTGATTTCACAATCACCTCCGCTGCAGCGCCAGTGACATTTTCTTTTGCGCCGCAGCACGATGCGTACGTCAACTCCGGCAGCCCGACCGGCACCAGCGGCGCCTCCAGCACGCTGCGGGCAAAAGTTGGCGTGTACAATTCTTACTTGAAATTCGAGGTGACGGGCTTGAGCGGCACGTTGCAGAGCGCCAAGTTGCGGCTGCATGTTTCCGACGCCAGCCCGGACGGCGGATCGATTTACACGACTTCGAATAATTACAAATCTTCTACAACACCGTGGGTTGAAAAAGATTTACACTGGAACAATGCGCCTGACCTTAGCGGCGCGCCGTTAAGCTCGACCGGCGCGGTGGCTCTCGCGCAGTGGGTGGAGTTCGATGTGACTGCGGCGATCGTGGGCAACGGCGTTTACAGCTTTGGATTGAAGAGCAACAATTCGGATAAAGCTTACTACCGCTCCAAAGAATACGGCGCGGCGACGACGCCGCAGTTGGTGATTCAGGGCTTTTCATCCGCTGCGCCAAGCCTCACTTCTTTTGCGCCAGGCTCCGGCCCGGCGGCCACTGAGGTGACGATCATCGGAAATAATTTTAACGGCACAACGGCGGTGACTTTTAACGGCGCGCCGTCAACGAATTTCACGGTGGATTCGAACACCAAGATTCGCGCTAATGTACCGGCGGGCGCGACGACGGGAAGAATAAAAATCACCAACGCCAGCGGCAGCGGTTCTTTCGCGCAGGAATTTATCGTGACCGCGCCGCCCCAAATAACATCTTTCTCGCCGGCCAACGGGATAGCAGGCACCGAGGTGACGATTATCGGCCAAAAATTTACCGGCACCACCGGGGTGAGCTTCAAAGGGGTTGCCGCCGCCACGATTTTTGTGGATTCCGACACCAAAATTCGGGCCATCGTTCCGGCCAACGCCACGCCGGGCGCGGGAAAAATTGCCGTGACGAACTCGGCGGGCAGCGTCACCAGCGCAAGCGATTTTACCGTCAATTTAAAGTTCACTTTTTCTCCCCAACATGATGTCTATGTAAGCTCCACAGCTCCGACGACCAACTATGGCACGGCGAGCACATTCCGCGCCAAGCTGGGCAGCACCGAGATTTTTTACGGCTATCTGAAATTTCAGGTGGCCGGCCTAAGCGGCGCGATGACGAGCGCCAAACTGCGTTTTCAGGTCTCCGACGCCAGCCCGGATGGCGGGTCAGTGTGTGTGGTTTCAAATAATTATCCGGGTACTTCGACGCCCTGGGTTGAAACCGGCATGCTCTGGGGCAACGCGCCCAGCATCACGGGTCCGGCTTTAAGCTCGGTAGGCAAAGTCGATATCGGGCAATGGGTGGAATTTGATGTCACTGCGGCAATCACCGGCGACGGCACCTACAGCTTTGGATTGAAGAACAACAACTCGGACAAAGTTTATTACCGTTCCAAAGAAAATGGCGCCTCGACCATGCCGCAGTTGATTGTTCTGGCGTCGCCAAGCTCGTCGGCGGCTACAAAAAGCAGCAACTCGGCTGCGCCCGCAGCGGATATGCCGGGAAGGGAAGAGGTGGCCGCGGCGATTCCGTCAGAATTTATTTTGCACCAAAATTATCCGAACCCGTTTAACCCCAATACGCAGATTCGTTTCGGGCTGCCGCGCGAATCGCATGTGACGATCAAGCTGTACACGATAAACGGTGTCGAAGTGAAAACCTTGGTTAATGATCATTATCCTGCCGGCACGCATACAATAAATTTTCATGCCAAAAATCTGCCGAGCGGAACCTACCTCTATGTCATGCAAGCCGGCAGCGTGCGGCAAGTGCGCCGGCTGGTTTTGATGAAGTAAGCTTAAATTTTATTGACCGGTCACTGCAAAAGTGACCGGCCAATAAATTGAAAAAAAAGTTTTCCACCCACCTCCCGCAGTGCCGCGACGCTTGTTGCCGCTGTCCAAGCTTTAAATAAATTCTTCTGATTGGCGCGCAAGCGTATAACCGAACATTCAAACAGGAAGGACTTTTACCATGCACAATTTGCGACTTGGCTCATCCCGAATCAGAAGCTGGGGATTTCTTCTGATTCTGCTAGGCATGAGCCAACTCGGGTGGGCGCAAGGTCAGCCGATTACTTTTTCCGCCACGGGTGACGTTCCCTATAGCTCGAGTGAAGCTTCGACTTTTCAGAAGCAACTGGAAAATCATAATAAATACAGCCCTTCGGCTTTTCTCGTTCATGTCGGCGATATTGCCTCCAGCGGCGATTGCGACGAGTCCAACTATTCGTCGGTGGCGAACATGATGAAGGGCTTGGCCGTGCCGGCTTACATCGTTCTCGGCGACAACGAATCCGTGGATTGCAGCAACCGCGCCAGGGGAATGGATTACTTTCTGCAATATTTCGGCAATTTCGAGCAGAATTTTTGCGGCACGCCTTATACCGAGCACCAAACCGGACACCCGGAAAATTGGGCGTTCACGATGAATGGTGTGTTGTTTGTCGGCATTAACCTGGTCTATGGCGGAAGCGATGCCCAACAGGACGCGGCCAATTGGATCAAGCAGCATTTTGAAGCACAGGCCTCCGAAGTTCGCGCCGCTGTCATTTTCTGCCATTACACGCCGGGGTCCAACTCAACATTTTCCGTTCCTTTTCGCCAAGCGTCAGCCGCTTTTGGCAAACCCGTGCTTTTTCTGCATGGCCATGGCCACTCGTGGAGCATGGTTTATCCCTTTCCCGAGGAAAATATTCTGCGCGTGCAAGTCAATAAGGGCGCCAGAGAAGATCCGGTTGAAGTGACCGTGACCATGGACAACTCTTCGCCGGCCAATGCGTTTGTTTTCAAGCGGAATCCCTGGGGCAGCAAGACCATCGTCAACATGCCGCCGTGCGTGAATGCCGGCCCGGATCAAGAGATTGCCGGCGGGGCGATCGCCAATCTTGAAGGCCAGGCCACCGATGATGGCGATCCCAACGGGGTTTTGACCACGATGTGGAGCAAAGAGACTGGTCCGGGAGAGGTAACATTTGGCAATGCCAGCGCGCCTGTCACCACGGCAAGTTTTAGCGCGACGGGTATTTATGTTCTGCGCTTAACGGCGAATGACGGCCAATTGCAAAATTACGATGAAGTGACCATCGGCGTGGACGCGAGCACGAACAACGGGCCGGTCATTAGCTCGTTTACACCTGAGACTGGCGAGGCCGGAACGGTGGTGACGCTGGATGGAATTAATTTCACCAACGTGACGAGTGTGTTTTTTAACGACGTTCCCGCCACGAGCTTTACGGTCGATTCCGAAACCAAGATATTGGTCACTGTTCCGCCGGGCGCCACAACCGGAAAAATTACGGTCAACACCCCGCTTGGCGCCGCCTCCAGCGCCGGCGATTTTGTCGTCACCGGCAATGACGCTGAAGAGCTGACGTTTTTTCCAACAGATGACGGCTACGTGGAATCCAGCGAGGCGGCGGCAAATTATGGCGCGGCCACGAATCTTCGCCTGGATATGAATAGCGCCTCGGATGCTGCGAACATCTACCTCAAGTTTAATATCACCGGACTCACCGGGCCCGCGCAAAGCGCCAAACTCCTTCTGCAATGCACCAACGGCAGCCCGGATGGCGGCTCGGTTTTTTCGGTTTCAAATGATTATCAAAATACAAGCGCGCCGTGGTTTGAAACCGGCCTGACTTGGAGCAACGCGCCGGAGATCACCGGCAGCGCGTTGAGTTCGCCCGGCAGTGTCAGCGACGGACAAACGGTGGAGTTTGATGTCACGCCCGCGATCACCGGCGACGGAACGTTTAGCTTGGCTTTGACAACCAGCTCGTCGAACGCCGCCAAATACAATTCAAAAGAAAGCTCGAATCCCCCGATCTTGATTATTCAGATGGCGCCGGCGTCAGCGAATCTTCCTGAAATTGCTTCTTTCTCGCCGGATAACGGCCCGGCGGGAAGCGAAGTGACGATCATCGGAAGCAAATTTAGCAGCGTCTCCGGCGTGGCTTTTAACGGCACACCGGGCACTTTTGTCGTGGATTCGGATACGCAAATTCGCGCGACTGTCCCGGCCAACGCTACAACTGGAAAAATCAGCGTTGCCAATGCTGATGGCACGACATTCAGCACCGCGGACTTTACGGTGATTGCTCCGCCCGAGATTGCTTCATTTGCGCCGGCGAGTGGACGAGAGGGCGCTGAAGTGACGATTGTCGGCAATTATTTCAACGGGGTTACGGAAGTGAGCATCAACGGCTTTGCGGCAAATTTTAATATAGATTCCGATTCTGAAATTCGAGCTTATGTTCCGGCGAGCGCGACGCCGGGAACGGGAAAAGTCGTCGTCACCAGCCCGCTCGGCAGCGCCACGAGCACGGATGATTTCACGATCACCGATGCCGTGCCGTTAACGTTTTCTTTTAGTCCCCAGCATGATACTTACGTTAATGCCGACAACCCGACAAGCACCAGCGGCACTTCCAGCACGTTGCGGGCGAAAGTGGGGGTTTACAATACGTATTTGAAATTTGAAGTGTCGGGAGTGAGCGGCGCCTTGCAGAACGCCAAGCTCCGGCTGCACGTTTCGAATGACAGTCCGGACGGTGGATCGGTGCATGTGGTCTCCAATAACTATAAGTCTTCCACGACGCCCTGGGTCGAAAAGGAATTGCACTGGGATAACGCGCCGGAAATCGACAGCCCGGCGTTAAGCTCGACCGGCGCAGTCAGCCTCGGACAGTGGGTGGAATTTGACGTGGCTTCCGCGATTGTGGGCAATGGCATATACAGTTTTGCTTTGCAGAACAATAATAGTGACAAGGTTTACTATCGGTCGAAAGATTACGGTCCGGCCACCTCGCCGCAGTTGGTGATCGAAAGCCTATCAACCGCTGTGCCGAGCATAACGTCTTTCACGCCGGGCGGCGGGCCGGTGGGCACGGAAGTTACGATTACCGGCGACAACTTTCTTGGAACCACCGCGGTAACTTTCAGCGGTGTGCCGGCAGCTAATTTTACGGTGGAATCCAATAACACGCTTCTGGCGGTGGTGCCAGCCGGCGTTGCGCCGGGCGGGAGCAAGATCAGCATCACCAACGCCAAAGGCAGCGGTTCCTTTGCGCAGGATTTTGTCGTCGCGGTTCTGCCGGAGATCGCCTCTTTCACGCCAAACGAAGGCGCAGCAGGAGATGAGGTGACCATCATTGGCAACTATTTCACCGGAACGACAGAGGTGAGTTTTAACGGCCAGGCAGCGACAACTTTTTATCTCGATTCCGACACGCAAATTCGGGCCGTCGTTCCATCCGGTGTCGCCATCGGGCCGGGAAGAATCATGGTCACCAATGCCGCCGGCAGCGTGATCAGCGAGAACGATTTCACAGTTAATGTGCTCTTCGCCTTTACGCCGCAGCACGATGTGTATATCAGATCTTCATCACCGGCAACCAATTATGGCACGGCCAGCACGATCCGCGCCAAGCTGGGCGGCAGCGAGACGTATCGCAGTTATTTTAAATTTGAAATCGCCGGCTTAAGCGGCGCTTTGATGAGCGCCAAGCTTCGTCTTTATGTCTCCGATGCCAGCGTTGATGGCGGCTCGGTTTATGCGGTTTCAAATGATTACATTGACGGCTCGGCGCCATGGGAAGAAAAGGGATTGCTCTGGGACAACGCCCCGACCATCGCTGGCGCGGCGTTAAGCTCGGCGGGTGAAGTGAGCATCGGACAATGGGTGGAGTTCGATGTGAGCTTGGCGATTGCCGGCGACGGCATCTACAGTTTTGGTTTGAAGAGCAATAATTCTGATAAAGTTTATTATCGGTCTAAGGAGAACGGCGCTTCGACTGCGCCGCAATTGCTCATTCAGGCCTCGAGCGCTGGCACGACCGCGCTTGCAAAACGCGGCGCTAAGGCCGCGAAAGCAGAGACGGCCGCCGCTGCGATTCCGGACGATTTTGTGCTGGAGCAAAATTATCCCAATCCGTTCAATCCGAGCACGCAAATTCGTTTCGGCTTGCCGGAGGATTCGCATGTGACCATCAAGATATACACGATCACCGGCGCCGAAATGAAAACGTTGGTGAACGACCATTATCCGGCCGGCACGCACACGATGACCTTTCATGCAAAGAATTTGCCGAGCGGAACTTACTTCTACGTTATGCAGGCCGGCGGCGCGCGGCAAGTGCGCCGGCTGGTTTTGATGAAATAGAAACCAAAGTAATTGACCGGTCACAGAGAGTGACCGGTCAATTATGCTGTCATCAATAGGTGGAAATGCTATCTTTCCGCAAAAATTGAAGCTTGCTTGTATATCTAAGTTGAATTAACACACCTACCGCCAAGGAATGGGCGACTGCGATTTTTAGGGCAATTTTGGCTTTCAAAATGCGCGTGGCCCATTGGCTGATTTCCTCTAACCCAGTCCCTCGGGCATCGCCCGCATTTTTCTGACCACCATCACCTCATAGTTTAGCTGAATTCCGGAGTCTCGCCTGCTTGCAGTCGCGGGTGAGTTTCAAAAAACATGGTTGCGAGTACTGTCCCGAGGTTCGGGATGGTGTCAGACATTAAACCCGAAAGGACTTCTCATGTACAATCTGAGACAAGTATTTTTTAAAATAAGGAACCTGGTTTTTCTTCTGACGCTTCTGGTAGTGCATCAGCATGCATGGGCGCAAGGGCAACCGGTCATTTTTTCGGCCACCGGAGATATTCCCTACAGCGCGAGCGAGGCCACGACTTTCCAACAGCAAATAGCCAATCACAATAAATACAGCCCTTCGGCCTTCCTCGTGCACGTGGGCGATATTGCCTCCAGCGGCCAATGCAGCGAGTCCAACTATTCTGCGGTGGCGAATATGATGAAGGGCTTGTCGGTGCCGACTTACATCGTTCTCGGCGACAATGAATCCGCGGATTGCAGCAATCGCGCGCAGGGCATGAGTTACTTCATGCAATATTTCGGCAATTACGAACAGAATTTTTGCGGTACGCCTTATACCGAGCATCAAAACGAACGCCCGGAAAATTGGGCTTTTACCATGAACGGCGTGTTGTTCGTCGGCGTCAATCTTGCTTATGGCGGCACCACTGCCTTGCAGGAAGCCGCGGCGTGGTGCGCGCAACAGCTTCAGGCGAAAGGCTCTGAAGTTCGCGCCGCTGTTTTTTTTGCTCATTACACGCCGGGCTCCAGCTCGACGTTTTCCACGCCTTTTCGCCAGGCGGCCGCGGCTTTTGGCAAGCCCGTGCTTTTTGTGCATGGCCACGGCCATTCGTGGAGCATGGTTTATCCCTTTCCCGAAGACAACATTCTGCGCGTGCAAGTCAATAAAGGCGTGAGCGAAGACCCGGTTGAGATAACCGTCACCATGGACAATTCTTCGCCGGCGGATGCTTTTGTTTTCAAACGGAAGCCGTGGGGCAGCAAGACCATCGTCAACACGCCGCCGTGCGCGAACGCCGGGCCCGATCAAGAGGTTTTCGGCTCGGCATTCGTCAATCTTCAAGGCCAGGCCACCGATGACGGCGATCCCAGCGGCTTTTTGACCACGACGTGGAGCAAGGCAGCCGGCCCGGGTGCGGTAACTTTTGGCAATGCCAGTGCGCCCGCCACCACGGCCAGCTTCAGCAACGCCGGCCTCTACGTTCTACGCTTGACGGCGAATGACGGCCAATTGCAAAATTATGATGAAGTGACCATCGGCGTGGATGCAACCACGAATGTTGGACCGGTTATTGGCTCATTTAGCCCCGCCAGCGGCGATGTCGGGACCGTGGTCACGCTGAACGGAATCAATTACACCGGCGCAACCAGCGTGTTGTTTAACGACATTCCCGCCACAAGCTTCACGGTCAGCTCCGATACCAAAATTCTGGTCACCGTTCCGCCGGGCGCGACAACCGGAAAAATCACGGTCAATAACGGGCTTGGCGCCGGTTTCAGCGGCAGCGACTTTGTGGTGACGGGTGTTGGCGCGAACGTGATGACGTTTCTTCCCACGGATGACGCGCATGTTATATCCACCAGCGCCACGAAAAATTATGGCAATGCCACAAATCTCCTGCTGGATAGGAACAGCGCCTCGGATATGGTCAACATCTACTTAAAGTTTAATGTCACCGGACTGACGGGGCCGGTGCAAAGCGCCAAGCTCCGACTGAAATGCAGCAACGGCAGCGCCGATGGCGGCTCGGTTTTTTCGGCTTCAAACGATTACAAAAACACGAACACGCCGTGGTTCGAAACCGGTTTGATTTGGAACAATGCGCCGGAAATCACCGGCAGCGCTTTGAGTTCGGCGGGCACGGTCAGCGATGGGCAAACGGTGGAGCTTGACGTCACGTCTGCGATCACCGGCGAGGGGACGTTCAGTTTTGCGATGACAACCACTTCGTCGAATGCCGCCGAATACAATTCCAACGAAGGCTCGACTTCTCCCGTGCTGAGCATCGAGATTACGCCGCCGGCGCCGGTTCTGCCCACGATTACTTCTTTTACGCCGGATAACGGACCGGTAGGAAGCCAAGTGACGATTGCGGGCACCGAATTGGGCAACACGGTAGGCGTCACCTTTAACGGCGCGCCGGCAGCTTTTATTGTCGATTCGGGCACGCAGGTTCGGGCGACCGTGCCGGCCAACGCCACCACCGGAAAGATCAGTGTCGCCAATTCCGAGGGCACAGTATTCAGCGACACGGATTTTACTCTGACCGCGCCGCCGGTTATTACGTCGTTTGCGCCGGCGAGCGGACAAGAAGGCGCCGAAGTGACCATCGTTGGCAATTATTTCAACGGCGTGACAGCGGTAAGCATTAAGGGCAAAGCCGCCAGCTTCGTGATCGATTCCAATTCCCAAATCCGGGCTTACGTTCCGGCCAGCGCGACACTTGGAGCGGGAAAAATCGTTGTCACCAGCGCGCTCGGCAGCGCCACCAGCGCGGATAATTTCACGGTCACCGGCGCTACGCCGTTAACGTTTTCCTTTACTCCTCAGCACGATACCTACATCAACTCAGAAAGCCCGACGGCCACCGCTGGCACTGCCAGCACGCTGCGAGCAAAAGTTGGTGTTTACTATACTTATTTGAAATTCGAGGTGACCGGACTGAACGGCACTTTGCAGAACGCCAAGCTCCGGCTGCACGTCTCGGATGCCAGCCCGGACGGCGGATCGGCGCATGTGGTCTCCAACAACTACAGGTCTTCCACAACGCCCTGGGTTGAAAAGGACTTGAACTGGAACAATGCGCCAGATATTAATGGCGCAGCTTTGAGCTCAGCCGGCGCCGTAAGCATCGGACAGTGGGTAGAATTAGATGTCACTTCCGCGATCGTGGGCAATGGCACCTACAGTTTTGGCCTCAAGAATAACAACAGTGACAAAGTCTACTATCGCTCCAAAGATTATGGCGCTGCTACCTCGCCGCAGTTGGTGATCGAAAGCCTGTCAACCGCTGCGCCGAGCATAACGTCTTTCACACCCGGCGACGGGCCTGTGGGCACGGAAGTCGCGATTACCGGCAACAACTTCCTTGGAACCAAGACGGTAACTTTCAACGGCGTGCCGGCGACTAATGTTACCGTGGAATCGAATACTTCGTTATTGGTTTTGGTGCCGAACGGCGCGACCACCGGAAGGATCAATATCACCAACGCCAGCGGCAACGGCTCGCACGCGCAGGAGTTTATCGTCACGACCACACCGGTGATCACTTCCTTTACGCCAAACGAAGGCGCGCCGGGAACCGAAGTCACCATCACCGGTAACCATTTTACGGGAACGACGAAGGTCAGCTTTAACGGCAAGGCGGCGGCGACGTTTTATATCGATTCTGCTACGCAGGTTCGAGCCATCGTTCCCTCAGGCGGCACCATCGGGCCGGGAAAAATTGTCGTCACCAATTCCGCCGGCAGCGCTATCAGCACGAATGATTTCAGAGTCAATTTGCTTTTCGCTTTTGCGCCCAAGCACGATGCGTACATCAGATCGTCAGCAGCGACGACGAACTACGGCACTTCCAGCACGCTGCGAGTAAAAGTAAGCAGCAGCGAGACCTATAGCAGTTATTTAAAATTCGACGTCACCGGCGTGAGCGGCACGCTGCGAAGCGCCACGCTGCGCCTTTATGTGTCCGATGCCGGCGCCGACGGCGGAGCGGCTTATGTGGTTTCCAATGACTATCTGAATACCACGACGCCATGGGAAGAAAAGGGTTTGCTTTGGGGCAACGCGCCGAGCATCGCTGGCACGCCGTTAAGCTCGACCGGCGCAGTGAGCATCGGGCAATGGGTGGAGTTCAATGTGACTTCGGCGATTACAGGCGACGGCACTTACAGTTTTGGGTTGAAAAACAACAACTCAGATATTGTCTACTATCGTTCAAAGGAGAATGGCACAGCAACTGCGCCACAGTTGCTGATCCAGATTTCGAGCGGCCCGACCGCGCTTTCCAAAGACGGCGCGACGGGCGCGGAAACTGAAACGATCGCCGCGATTCCGACGGAATTTCTGTTGCAGCAAAACTATCCGAACCCGTTCAATCCGAGCACGCAAATCCGTTTCGGATTGCCGAAGGAATCGCATGTGACCATCAAGTTGTACACGATCAACGGCGCGGAAGTCAAAACGCTGGTTGACAACCATTATCCCGCGGGCATGCACGCGCTGACGTTCGAGGCGAAGAACTTGCCGAGCGGCACCTATTTTTACGTGATGCAAGCCGGCGCCGTGCGCAAAGTGCGCCAACTCATGCTGTTGAAATAAATCTCGCCGCAGTTTGGCGTTGCAAAATAAAAAGCCCTGCTTGATCTAAGCAGGGCTTTTTTGTTTTAAATCGTTTTGCTTGCTTTTTTTTCCGCCTTTGTTTACATTTCAAAATAGCAAGAACGGCGAAAAATTTAGGCTCGTCCTCAACACAAATGTTGAGTTACAGCGATGAAATTTGCCCCTATAGCTCAGTAATGGATAGAGCAGAGGTTTCCTAAACCAGAAATTTGGATATAACTCTTTGAAAATCAAAGAGCATTTCTTTTTAGGTGGCAAATTTGTAAGCTTAGGGAATGTCTACACTTGTCCATGATTATCTTCTAATGTCTCCACCATGATTTGCCACCTATTTGCCACCTGGCAAGAAGAGGATTCTTGGTTTTGCTTTTGCTCGAAAGCAAACTGAGGAATAGGGTAGGAGAAAGTCTCTGTTAATAAGCAATGCCCTTCTTGATACGTTCTGCCAAATAACTCAAGAAAAGCAATTCAGGCCTACTCAAGTGCAACCGCACAGTGTAGTAGGCCTTTTCATTTTTGCAAGGTTTTCACGGGTGAACCGATCGAGCGCCCAGAAGAGCACAACATCGAATTCGCTTGCTTGCATCCTCAAACATCTGGTGAACTGTTTCCGCTCGTCTTTCCCTTTTGATCCCCTCTCGCTGTAATGTATTCCCGGCAGATCGGGTACTACATCCGCTTACACGACACTCGAAGCTCGCGACTATAGGCTCGCGCAACTGATTCACAACAATACTTCGTTTTGGTCAACAAGATCAAACAATCAAATCATCGATTATTCACCAAGCATCGCCCCGGCGCATTAATGACCGGTCTGAATCCGTATTCCTTGCTGCTAACCTGTATAATGAAATCGATCCTGGGGAAGATGGTGAGGGTCAAAGAGAGTAATTTCGTCTCCAGAATCATCAAGGCTCATGGCATTCCATTCCGGCGGATCGTCGCAGATTGTCTTGGAAGGATCGTGCCAAGGCTTACTAACATCCAGACTCGATCGCTCTCATCCTGTAGAGTCCAGCCTGTCATAGACACTGGCAAATCGCCATCAGTACGCAACGCGACCTCTTCAAGCTCGCGGTCGGAGCCCACAGGATTTGGAAGGAGGCTCGCGATTACAATCATCGAACTTGGCTCAATCCTTTGCTTTATTGGAAAAGTGTGAGACGTGTCGCGATAGCTTACCCTGTAATTGCTGGCCGGGCCGTCTACCGTGATCAAGATTGTGCCATCCGTGTCCGTAGATTCAAGATCCGCAATAAATTCGTCTGCAACGTTTCCGCCAATTCCATCATGAAATAAATACTTGTTCGTCTGAAAAACTTTAGGCCGAGAATTTAAGCTTGCGAAGAGGTTGAGTGTATGTTGTCGAGAATACTTATGTCCGGCATGGTTACCATTGGAAATGATCATTGTGGTGGGGTTAAGGTCTTGCATAATTGCAAAGGACGAGCTGGTATGTGAGCCATAATGATTTGCGTGGTACACGTCCACCTTCTGAACATGATTGCGATCTGCAATTTTCCTCTCAGTAGTGGATTCAATATCTCCACCAATGATGTATTGGAAGGCTTGAGCGAATGCTTTGAGATCAGCGTTCCGAATGCTTTCAGCTCGTTAAGTTCTGTCTTGATCAGTCTGGACATTTCATCGTCGTCGACTCGGACTCGCCGCTAAAAGTCCGAAAGCGAGGTAACGGCCTGTGCTATTCGCTCTGCGAGAATCGCTTCTCTTGTTTCCTGCCGCACGCTTTTGTGATACACTTCGAGAGGCAATAAACAACTAAACTTAAAGACAAAAACAGCATCAAAGGAGGGTAAACATGATCGATCTTTTACACGCGGCTCGTACTGCAGTGTTCCCGCCCGCTGGGAAGCTGCGGTTCATCAACTTTTATGGATGGCATGTATGCAACTTAGCAGGAAAGTGTAAGTTCTGCATCGTGCCATTTCATAAAGTAACGGACCCCTTGTCAGGAAGGGAGATAATCATGGCGAGGAAGGAAAGGCGGGAAGCTTTTCGTAGATTGCGCTTATTATCGGTACCTAATGCGATAATGAGCATCCTGGGCGGAGAGACAACACTCCGTCCAGAACTCTTACTTGAAATCGTTGAGGACGCCTTCGGCTATGGTTTTCTTGTCAATGTGGTGACCAATGGTTACGCATTGACTCCAGGGCTCATTGTGCGTTTGGCTAAGGCAGGACTTCACCACCTTGCCATCTCGGTAGACTGCAATGGCGGTCCCCGACAGGAGCTCGAGAAAGCGCTTGAACTCCATCAGGTCACACGGAAAAACGGCGGAATCCCAGTGATTAATGTCCTTGTTAGTAGTGATACTAACATCAGTGACCTGAAAAAATTTTGCCAGAAAGTGATCGACGCGAAATGTTTCGTGAGCCTACTCGCAATGTCACCTAATATTGGTGGTATGTTCTCGAGTGCCGACCCCGCTACCGTACCTACCAACAATCAATTGTGTGAAATCGTAAAATGGTTGGCATGGAAAAAGATGACGACGGGTCTCATCACCTCTAGCTTCGGCTACCTGTGGACGCTCTACAGGGCAGGAAGCTTTGAGAACGGTAATATGAAGCTGTGGCACTGCGCCGATCATTTTCGGGGTATTGAAGGCTCTGGGCGAGGGTTTATAACCCTCGACTCTGACGGAACAATTTGCCCCTGCCAAGAGTATCGCAGCAGCCTCAACATCCTCACAATTCCTGAAGAGCATCTTTCTCTTCATTTTATTGATGAAGAATTGTCGAGGATCACGCGACAATGCGAACATTGCTTCTTCAACTGCTACATCATGGAGGAGGCAATGCATGGCGTCAAAACGCTTATAGAGTTGCCGACCGCAGCCCGCTTTATTCAGATCAAACGAGCCGCTCACCGATAAAAAGCCTTGCTGATCTTAAATCACAAGGCTCTTTTTTATGCAACAGATTTTTTGTTGATTTTGACATTGACCATTTGAATTAGCATAGGGATTTCAGCTAGCGCTTTTAGCCCCCCAACTTCCTCCTCCATCACATAGCAGTTATGCAGACAGCCGGGACATTGTTGCGTAATTCCACTAAATTTTGCGTCTAATAGGTCAAGCGATATGTCATCCAATGGGATATCAAGGACATTGACTGACCGAGGAAATTCCTGACAGGGACCTATAAACCCATCAGAGTCAACAGTGATGTATCCCCGACCATGTCGCTGTTTTTTAGAGCGAAACTTAGGCGAGCAATGCCAGAGTCGAACCTTGCCGTGATCTGAATTACCTGAACGTAAAAGAACTAACAAATAACCGAAACTTGCCGTAACCAAACCTGTAGTCATTTTTTTCCATATGAGCCATCGTACAATCTTTTGAAGTTGTTGCATTACCGGGACAGATGTGGTTAGCGCACTTGAAAAAACACCGTTCGGTACCTCAGGAGAACACGCTAATGGACTAAGAAAAATACCCTCCTTAATAATACTTTTTGAAAAATGTTTGAAAGCAGCGATATCTGTGTCTCTTGTGATCACTGTATTGATGACTGGCAAAATGCCCTCCTGCTTGGTGACCGCATGCAGCTCAATGGCACGGCGTAGATTGCTTTTTTCAGCTTTTTCGTGGCAGTCAACTGAAATTGCAAGATGATGTAATCCGGCTCTTCCCAATCTTTTAATTAGATCGGGGGTAAGCCCCCATCCATCGGTTACAATGTTGACAAGAAATTCTTCTGCTACAGCATCCTGAACAGCTTCTACTAGTAAGTCGGGTCTGAGCGTTGGTTCCCCTCCAATAATACTTATTAAGGTTTTGCGTGCACACAGGGCACTGATTCTTCTCAGAACTTCTTTTCGGGTGTTTCTGCCCATCACTTGGATTTTTTGCTTCGGGACCTTACAATAGGAGCACGCGAGATCGCAACCATGGAGCAGATACCAATTGACGAAGCGCAACTTTTCGCCTGGCAACAAAGAGGCTTTTATTGAACTTCTATGATTTACCAATTGCTGCCATAATTTGAGGGATTTAATCATTAAATATGCTCCATAAAGATTGTCACCGAAAATCTATCTTCAAGTAACGATCATTTATTTAAAATGTTGATATATAGGAAAACAATGACTGCGTAAAATAACACTGAAAGAGAGTTTATAAGGAAATAAAGAATATTGAATGTCCTTGTTTCCTGCTCCGGTACCAAGAAATCCGTTTCCGATAAAGGTTGGGCCAACTCACTACAGAAATGGTTATTGATCAGGTCGGCTAGTTGCTGCCTCCGTGTTCGCCGTGGATATCCTGACCACTTTTGAGTCCGTGAATCAGGTATAAAGTCCTCCTCCACCAGAGAAAACCCGATGTCTTTTATTTTCTCAAAGTCGATCTTTTCCTTTAAATGTGGCCGTACTTTTTCCGCAAGTATCTTTGAAATATGTGCCTCGGTTTTTTCCTTTTTCGCTTGATCAAGTAAAGCCTGAAATACTACAAGAAGAAGGATGATTAAAAGCAGGAAAAAAGCAGTCAGGCCAATCCCTTGAAAAGACCCTTCGAAGGTTAAAGCTGCTACAACAATAATAATTGCCTGTGCAAAAGAATGGGTATTTAACTCTGGCAAGAATGGAGGAAACTCTTTTTTGGCGAATCTGGCGAATAAGCTTGTAAAGAGTACGCTTAAAGGCAGTGCGATGAACAAAATAGCAAAGTATACGAGTTTCATGCTTTCCTCCAAAAGTGTGCTCCCATATCGGGAACCTAAGTACGCTAAGATAAATGATCGCAAAGTCTTACCAAAGAGGGTCGCTATAAAAAAATTGCCAAAACTGTAGCGATTAAAACCAGCAACTATGCCCGCTACGTCGAAAAAAGGATTGGGTATTAGAGCAAGAACAAATATAGTAATTCTAGGGTATTGCCCAACCCACTCCGTGATCTTGTCAATAATTTTGCCGATAAGAGACTTGAATGATCCTCTCAAACCTTCAACCCACACATCCTTACTAATAAACCTACCGCCAAATCCAGCGGAATAACCGACCATCTCTCCAATTGTTCCACCGAGGCCTCCAGCAATCGCAACGCCAAATGGATTAAATAAAACGCCACCCGCAAAGACTGTGGCAGGATGAGGGATTGGGAAAAATAGAGGCGCGCTTCCGAGCGCAGACACTAGAAAAACACCTATATAACCAAATTTAGCAAACTTTGAAAACTCAATCGGATATCGTGACAGGATAAAACTCGCTACAATGATTATTATACCGAATAGAAAGGCTATAGCGATTCTATTATTAATTTTTGCATGATCACGCATAATGTAATGTGGTTTGTTGGGTACAGCACAATGACAATTAAAAAAAATCCCTCGCAAAAGCAAGAGAAAGTTAATGCGTTATCGAGACTGTAGAGTATGGCACTAAGGTGAGAAATTATCATTCCCGTTCATTCACCACCTCCACAAACTCCCCGCCGGTGATCCGCACATATTGCCACGAATGCGCTGTATCCTTGCGATCAAATTGACGTTGCGCCGCCGCGACGCTGTAGGTCCTTTCGATGATTTGGTGGTCCATTGCTTGACGGGCCGAGTGGGCCTCTGATTTTTCACCGCAGCGATAGCGATTTGTCCAGGCGAAAAGTGTAAAGTCCGAGAATAGTAGTCTTGAACAAGAGCGAAAAAACAATGCCGCCCTCTTCCGAAATGCAGAGAGCGGCACACAGGTTAACTAAGTATAACCGTGAGTTAGTCTCTTCGTAAGCTAATTCATCAACGAACGAGAATCATCTTCTTTACATCGGAGAAGTTATCAGCTTGTAGTTTATACAAATACACTCCGCTCGCCAGCGAATTCCCATTCCCATCCTTGCCATTCCACCGCACCTGGTGATAACCTGCGCCGTACCGCCCATCAGCTATCATAGAAATCTCACGGCCGAGCGTGTTATAGATTTTAATCACGACGTGGCTGGCTTGCGGCAGTTGGAAGCGAATCTCCGTTTCCGGATTGAAAGGATTCGGATAATTCTGGGCTAACGCGAAATCAACAGGCACTTGTTCGATCTGTCCGGTCTCAGTGGTTTCCGAATTTGCAGCCAACACTTTCGTAGTAGCATTGGGCGCGCTGCAACCGCTCAAGACTTCATACAATGGGCCGTCATCGAATGCAACACTGCCGGACTGATTTTTAGGAACATGGACTTGAAATAAGGCGGTCCCGACATTGCCGCTCAGGTCTTGGGCAGCAACGTTGATGGTATACACACGGCCGTTGCCGTTGCCGGCTCTTTCGGCGCGCACCTGAAAAGTCTGGCAGTCGACAATGACAATATCATTCAAAGTATTTCCATCGCCGTTGCCGGTTGCATCTTCCGGCTCGTCGCTTGTCACCGATACGATGAAGATGTCGGCGAGCGAAAGGCCAGTTGTGCTGCCGTCCGTTATCGAACTCACGAAATCAGCAACCGCGAACGTTTGATATTGGTGATTCGGCGGCCACAGCATGGCAGGGTCTCCCGCAACGGTAATTGCCGGTGGGACGACATCGAGATACATCACCAAGCCATCATGATCGGAAGAGCGCAGCGGTGTGCTGTTATCATTGATAAAATCTACGGCTGCGTCAGCGTTGCCGCGTCCATACTGCAACCCGGTCGGCTGGACGGCCTGAGAGGTGAGCATGTGGTCGAGCACCTGCGCGCTGCCATTGAAGATAAACGAGTAGCGTTCCTCAGCCGGTAGGCTCAATACTTGTTTCGTCAGGTCGGGAGTGACGAGATCGGGGCCGGATAAGAGATTGTCACTCGGGGTGAAGCTGCCGGCGACCTGGCCCACCGCATCCACATAACCGTCGGTGAATTCAAACGCGTTGAAGTCCCCGGTCACGGCGAGACGCACGTTGGGATTGGTAGTTTGCAAATCCTGCACCTTCTGCGCAATTGACTGGGCCTGCTCCAAACGTTTCTGCCGCACCCGCGGCCCGCTCACCGGATCTTCGATTCCACCGAGCGAACGATTGTGCACCGCCATGACCGCAATGGGTGACGAGGCGCTGCCGATAATGAAGCTGCCTTCGAGCAAGAGCGGTGGGCGGTCGTGCAGCAGCGAGCCGTCGACACTGAGCGTTTCAGTTGCACCAAGCTGGGTTACTGCATTAACTTGTACCGTGCTCTGCACCAGGAAACCGACGTCGATGCCGCCCACGTCGTTGCCTTCGATGAGGAAGGGCGTGTAGACAATCGAAGGATCATCGATTGCGATCTTGTCTGTCAAATCTTGGAGCACGTCGAGCTTCTCGGCTTCCTCGACCGCCAGAATGTCCGGCGCTCCCAGCACGTCACGAATGTACAGCGAGAACTTGGCGAGGCGGCGAGCATACTCAGCCGCACTGACGACCGCGCCGTTGTCCTGCGTACCCGGATCATCAATGTTGTCGAATAATCGGAAAAGGTTGAGCGTGCCGATCGTGACCTCATCGGAATTCCGGGACCGCACCGCGCGCGGTAACGTAACCGGAGTAAAGGAGAATTCAGTTGGCCACAATTCGTAGCCGCCAAACTCAAAGCCAAGCACACCCACGGCATCAAACGAAGAGCCAGCCGGGATGACCTGGTTCGGCAAGCCGAGCCGATCCGGATCGAGCTCGAAGATTTCGGGATTGCCATCCCAAACCGGCAGCGAGGGCAGGCCGGGGAACGAAATGCCCGGCTCACGGAACGCGCGGTTCGGTGTGGCCACAATGAAGACCTCTGCAATCGGATCGGTATTGAAACGTTGGTTGGGGCCGGTGACCGTGCCGCCTGAAATTTGTATCCGCATGCCCTCGTAGCGCTCCAACTCATTCGCCGGCTGCGGCTGACTGGGCGAAGGTATGAACGCATCCAAGACAACCGGCACGGGCAAGGGATTGCCGGAAGAAACCACCGTCACGATCGGGCCGTTGCTGATTTCGGTGAAGTTGAAAAATTCTTCCACGCGCCCGGTGACATCCACGAAGTCGCCGACCGCGACTGACGGCGCACCGCCGGTAAACACAAAGATGCCGTCCGAAGTTTCGACATTGCCGTCAGTTCGCGTCTCGGGTGTCTGCATGGAGAAACCGTTGGCAGCGACCGCAGTAACCACGTTGTCTTTGGTGGTGACGGTTAGGGCTGCGAATGGCGAGGTCAATCCAGTACCTTGAATCTCAAAAATTTCAACCATGGGCGGTGGCGGGATGACGTTTTCTGCTCCGGGCGTTGGCGGAAATTGCCCGTAGGTGTCAGTATTGCGAGTACCACCCGAGCCGTTGGGAATGCGTTGGTTTGAATGGTTGACTTGATCGCCGCCGCCGTTTTCGTTGACTTGCGGCTGGCTAGAGTTCAACAAAACCAGCAAGCCGGCATCATCAGCGTCCTCAGTGTCATAGACAATGGCGTCAAGTAAATTCGTCGTGGTGACCGCAGTGCCAGTGGGAAAACCGGAAGCGTTCCCTGCGTAGAGGGCAACCGCGTCCGCGCCGTTTTGAAGCGTATTACCAGGGAAAACAAGGACAACGTTCGCCACGCCAGCGTTCCCAAGCACGAAATAGCCATTGGCATCCGTGCTAAAGCCGTCGAGGTCAAATGCCGCATAGGAGATGTCACCGCTGCCGTTGTAGAAAACAACCACGAGGCCGTCCAAGGAGGTATTTCCCACCCCGCCGTCAAAGAGTTCCACAAACTCCAACGCGTCCGTGCCCGGCGTGTCGGAATCAAGCTCGTTGATCACCACACCGCCGGGTACCGCCATGGTCGTAAAACTGAGCGTGTAATCCGCCGTCATGTTGTCCGGAGGATCAACGGCATCTTGATCCGTGACGTTGGCGGCGAAAATGGTAACGGTTACCGTTTCATTCGCGGAAAAATCCACGCCAGGATTGAGAATGAAACTTTGTGGGCCGCCGCTGACTGCCGCGGCGTGCGCAAGGCTGGATGAGCCGTTGATCGAAAACCAACTGCCGGCGACGTTCACCGCTTCGCTGAAATTGATGGTGATATTAGCGTCAACGGCGACAGCCACTGCGCCATTGCTTGGTATCGTGCTCGAAACTCCGGGCGGCTGATCGCCGCCAAACGTTTGTCCGGTATTGCAGTTGCCGAAGCTGTGGGTTGCAGGAGCGTTCCAATTGAAATCTTCATAGTTGGTGCCGGTGCCGCTGAGTCGCAAAGACAGGCCCAACACCTCGCTGCCGGTTTCTGAGACGCCGATATCGGTGCTCGTCATGCCATTGGCCGGGCCGTCCAATGCGGTGAAGGTGCCTTCATAGCTGAGAAACTGGATCACCACGTTGGCGTTGTCAACCAACGCAATGCCATCCGGCGCGCCATTCTGAATGCCATTCACCAAATAATTCACGACCACCACCCCGAAGCCGTTACATAAGTTCGGAATCGTCCCACTCAGAACATCCGAACCTGCAGGATTAGCAGTGGGGGTAGTGTAAAGCAAACCATTCGCGCCATTGTAGCGCACAATTTTCCAGCCGGTCAGGTCGGTGCCTGCCGGACCGGCAATCTCAATGGCTTCGCCGGCATCGATGCCGATGTTATCATAGTGGATTTCGTTGATGAAAATCGGAGTTTGGGCTGCAAGTGGCCATGCCAAACATACGGCACACCACAGCACCAAGCAAGCGAAATACCGTGCCGATTGGTTCATGTCAGACCTCCTGATTTTTGAGTGAATTGATTGAGAGAATCGAATTCGCTAGGCATTGAATCTGATGTTCTGCAAAGAATTAATGCTCAGAAGCGTTTGATAAAATAAAAAATCCATCTCTAAAAGCAAGGGGAAATTTTTGACGTTTGTCAAAAATTGAAACTTCTTTATTCTGCAGAAAGTATCAAGCAGGCAAAAATACCCTCCTTTCACCAACCGCATCGCGAGATACAATCACAATAAACCAAATCCAACTCGATAAACCAACTCCCAATACTAAAACGCTCTTTCACAATTTTAGGAGGCTAAAATCATGAACAAGAAAGAAACCATGATCAAGTGGCTAACGAAAGCTCACCGACGTCACTCGCGTAACAACACGACTCCACTGATGGCAGTCAACGCCGGAACCAATGCTGCTTCTCGTTTGCATCTCGCCAAGATTAAACCGGATCAATCGCTGTATCCTGGATTGTACCTAAAAAACTGGAAGTACATTCATTGCCCACTAATTATTCCAGTAAGCACGTTGCAAAGCCGGATGGGCAAGCGCAAGCCTTGGGCTGAAGTAGGAGTCACGACTGGCGCGTACTTGTTTCGGTTTGAGTCCAAAGGAAAACGCTTCTCTGCCATCTATGCCTGTTGGGAACACGGCTTTCGTTATGACCCAATGGCCGTCGCAGCAATTCCATTCGGGCGAGTGCAGGAGTGGCACCAATTTGAGCAGTGGCTCGGTCACGTACTCGATCTGAAGCCGACGCACAAGAAAGCGTATGTCATCGGTTCAAGCTACAATGGTGACTTCAAACCAACTGTGACGTTGGACGATGTGATCCTTGCTTCTGAGTTGAAGCAACAAGTCGTGATGAGTGTGGATGAGTTCTTTCGCACCGGCATCAAAACTTACCGAGACATGGGTGTCCCGCCGTTTCGAAAATATTTTCTCTACGGTGAACCTGGCAACGGCAAATCGATGCTGGCCATGGCGCTCGCTGCCGATCAACTCAAGAAGCGCAGAGTCGTGGTCTTCGTCTCGGCCTCAGATAAGTGTGGAGCTGATTTCAACAAACTTCAACAAGCGCTAGAGCTTGCTCGAACTAATAAATTCCCAGTGTTCATAGTCGTCGAGGAGATTGACTCGTATGTTGCGAATCCGGCAATGCGAGCGCAAGTTCTCGATGTGCTGGACGGCTTTGAAGCTCCCAATAATCCAAAAGGCTCGGTATTATTGATGACGAGCAATCATCCGGAGCGATTGGATAAAGCAATTCTGCGCTTCGGGCGTATTGACCAGCGTTGGAAAATTCCATCCATTGAAACAGTAAATGACTCGCGACTATTGCTACAGCGTTACCTTGGCGACATGTATGAACCCGAAAGCAACGCGGCCATTGAGCAGAGACTGATCGGCAAACCACGCGTCTTTGTGCGTGAATTAAGCTTTTGTGCGCGTCTCCGAGCCGCTGCTGCGGGCGACACAAACCTCAATGGGCATCTTCAAACCACGCTTCGACAGTTGGAGAAGCAAGTGCTTGATGGTGAGACGTTCTTGCACGAAGACAAGTCACCGCTTGGGTTTGTTCAGAGGCCATCGGTCGAGGAGAACGAAATTGTCTTGCCACTTCCTTGGGAGGAAACTCCATCAGGACAAATTTGAAACCCAGTGTTTATAACAGACCACGACATCCCAATTTGACATAAGGAGATACAATCATGTCAAGATATTATCTAATGTCCGTTGAAGTGCACAAGCCTAATCCTGCTTGTGTGCACGACGTCGAAATCGCTGCCAAAAATGAATGGCCATTCAATGAATGGAATTGGTCTGAAGCCGACAAGCTCATGTCTTCTTATGCCGAGAGTTCGCTTTCTGGCGGAGAAGGCGAAGATGAATTTGCTGACCGCCTCACCAAAGCCATCTGGAAAGCAAATGGTGGTTACTGTCCGGTGCTGGTCTATGCGGCGTGCCTGGATGATCTTCCAATCAATTTCTATGAGCTTAAGAAGGAAGACTTTGCCAATTGGTCGAAAGCCGATGGCAATCAAGTTGCTTCCGACAATTCTTCAGGCGATACTGTCTCACCATCATCCGAGGCAGGAAACTAACATGGCGCATTTACCGCAACCTTGTCCTTTCAGCAATGAGTGTCACGGAACGATTGAAATACACCCCGAGATTGAAACGAAACTCGTGTTCGTAACGAGTGATGGCATTCGATACGTGACACAAGTTACGGTTACTTGCGTACTCGTCGCTGAATGTACCTGTTGTACGTTTTGTGAAATCGCTGCAAATGACGCAAAGGACTTCACCTTTGAACAGGTCAACAACACCATCCCGACTGCAATGAAGCGCAATTTCCCGGCTGGCCTCAAAAAGATGATTCAACGGCGTAAGGAGGTGTAACCATGTGGAATGAACCAACTCCGGAACAACTTGCCAGGATTCCGCCACTCTATCGCACGACGAAGATTCCTTTCGATGATAAAATCATCCATCTGCACTTTTTCATCCCCGGACAGGACACCAAACTGGAGGAGATTTTTTCACTCATACCGAATACTGAGAATCGACACCAACTCATACTCCTGCGTCATAGCTTTCATTGGTACATCGCTGAGTATGATGGCGATGATCTGTTCTATGGCTATGTCAACTTGGGTGATCCGGAGATGGCAGAATGGGGTTACATTAGCTTCATAGAACTGCGTGAAGCCGGCCCCTATGGAATCCATGTGATTCACGACACACTATGGACATCCAAGAAGTTTGCAGAAGTCATGAAAACACAAGAGGCCAGAGTGTATCTTCTCTGACCTCTTGTTGGAAAGGGGGCCAACAGGCCGTACTAGAATCGCTGCTGGCACCACAACAACTTACACCAAATCAAAGGGGGAAAGGTTCCTTCAACTCTAAGGAGCGCCTGGAAAAATCAAAGCCGGCTTTGCCGGCGGGTGACTCTCGGCGGCCTACCGAACTCCGTGGGTACAGCCGAAAGGGCGCGCAAAATGGTTGCGATCAATGTCGTTCCCCTGCGCACCTTTTTTATTTTTATTGGATGGTGCGGGTACAAACTACAGGGAGTGAAGTGAAAGTTTTATTAGTTTGAAAATTCAGGAGATGATGCAAAAGTATGCAAGCGATCAATTCCAACTGCCCATTCCTATCGAAGATTTAAATAACAGAACAAGGGCCACCACCGGGCAAGTGGCTCTTGATTGTCATTTCAAAAGAAGCAGTTTTCTCGTTGCCCTGAAACGTCCTTCAGCCTCTAAGATATAGAAATACACACCAGAGTGAAGCTGGGAAGCATCCCAGGCGATCTGGTGAGAACCGGCAGCCCAAACTCCATCCGTTATCACTTCTATTTGCTTGCCCAGTATGTTATGGACGATGAGTCGAACATGCGTTAGTTCGGGCAGATCAAACCGGAAAGTGGTGATGGGATTGAACGGATTGGGATGGTTCTGGTACAACGCAAAGGAGGTTGGGATCGGCTCGGAAATCATGTCCGCAGCAACTTTGCCGATGCCAGTCACCAACTGCACCCCGTCAATCCACACCGAAGGCATCGCTTCACCCAAGTAGAAGTGAACAACACCGTTGGGATACCCTGCAGGCGGCGTAAACGTGAAGGTGAACTGCTGCCAGGATGTGGTGAGGCTGACCGTCTGCCAGAGGTTGAGATTAGTCCAACTGCCGCCGGCATCTTGCGCATCCACGGTCATGGTGCGGTTCGAGGCTGCTTTTGCCCAGAACTTGATGGTATGCTGCTGCACCGTGCAGGCGAAATTCTGTCTGACCTGGATTGACCAGAACTGGTCGAGTCCAGTGATATTCACCCGCAAGCCCTTCGTACCCTCCTGGTATTCGCCGGAAGCTGAGGTGCAGGTAGCGGTGGCGAGATTGGGGTAATTCTGAAAAATCCACGGCGTGAGGCTGCCTGTCTCGAAGCCGCCGTTGGTGAGGATATTGCTCGGTGGCGGTGGCGGGGGCGGTGGAGTGCCTGTGGCGAGACGAACATCATCCAGCCACACAGCCGGACCCTGATCGCCAACCATGAAATGTGTCCAGGCATCGGCCGTGGTCTTGCCTGGGGTGAAATTGTACGTAAACTGCTGCCAGGAAGTGGTGAGGTTCACGGTCTGCCACAGGCCCAGGTTTGTCCAGGTGGTACGCTCCTGCGCGTCGACGAGCATGGTGCGGTTGGCGGATGCCTTGGCCTGGAAGGAGAGGGTGTAGGACTGGCCCTGGGTGACGCTATACTTCTGGCGCACATGGACCTCCCAGTAGATGTTGGGGCTCACCATGTTGATCCTCAAAGCTTTCGTTCCTTCAGCATATTCCCCTAGGTTTGAGGTGACGGTAGCGTTGCCGCGATTGTCATTGTTTTGGAGCACCCAGGGGGTGAGGACACCAGACTCGAAGCCGCCGTTGGTGAAGAGATTATTAGAAGGCGGGAGAATCTTGTAGCGCACCACCACATTTCCGTTGCCGCCATTCGACGTGACCTTGACCGTGTCAGCATGGGTGCCGATTGCGGCTTGGGCGCGGTCAAGATTCACCCTGACGGTATCGCTTGCAGGCGCGGTTCCAGAGGCAAGGGACAATGCGAGTGCGGAGGAAGTTTTTGACGCGCTCCAATTGAGCGTGCCGCCGCCGGAGTTTCTCACCACGAACGATCCCGTATTCTTGGTTGAATCCAGATCAACTACAGTGACGCTGAGTGACAATGAGGGCGGTTGAGATTGGCTTGCGGTTGTGAGCTCTACCCCATCCAGCCATACGGTAGGCATCGCTTCACCAAAATAGAAATGGATATAGCCGGTGGGGTAGCCTGCCGGAGGAGTGAAGGTGAATGTGAACTGCTGCCAGGAAGTGGAGAGATTGACCGTCTGCCAAAGACCAAGGTTAGTCCAAGTATTACGATCTTGAGCATCCACGGTCATCGTGCGGCTGCTCGCGGCTTTAGCCCAGAATTTGATCGTGTGCTGCTGGATAGTGGCCGTGAAATTCTGCCGGAGTTGGATTGCCCAGAACTGATCGAGCCCGGTGATGTCCACCCGCAATCCCTTTGAACCTTCCTTGTATTCTCCTGTATTGGAGATGATTGTGGCGGTAGCAAGATTAGGCCAGTTCTGGAAGACCCAGGGGGTAAGTTGGCCGGATTCGAAACCGCCGTTGGCAATGAGATTGGAGGAAGGAGTGGTGACTGAACCTTCGCCGCTATACGAAGAGAAGCTGTGATCAGCACGGTAGAGCCGCAGGCGGTAGGTATAGGCGGTCCCTCCGCTCACGGTCAAGTCCTGGTAGGACGTGGTAGTGGCAGGGACGCGGGAAATCTCAATGAAATTCCCACCACTCACCTTCCGCTCAATGATACAGCCCTCGTCCTCGATATTCTCATCGTGCCAGAAGAGGGATACGCTTGAGGCAGAAGTAACCCTGAGACTGTCAAGAACAGGCGGCCGCAGCGTGTAGATGACCGCATCGTTTGAGTACTCGGAGGTGATACCACCTGCCACCTTGTAGGCCTTGAGACGGTAGAGCGCCTTCCGTATGTACCCTCCGAAACGGTGGGTGGCAGATGTCATGTTCGCACCTACGTCAATGACCGGCGCCCACGAGGTCACCGTCTGGTCATCCAGCCAGACCCAGCCCTTGAATCCCTCCTCGTCTGAGGAGTTGTCAACCCAGGTGAGAGTGACGTCCAACCCCTTGCACGTTGCCCTGAGATTCGAGGGCGCTGCCGGAGGCGGAAGGGGGACGTAACGAAAAATGACGCGATCAATGATCACCGTCTGTCCGGCAGTACCCCTAACAAGCTCAGATAATTTCAAACTAACCTCCCAGGGACCGCCGCGGAAAAGGTTATGATACGAGTAGTAGCTTGCCCACTCGGTTGAGGTGATGTCTATTAGTGAACCTCCTGGTAGCGGTGGATCGAGAATGGGATACTGACCATTGACTGGTCCTGTGGTTTTGGCAATGATCTCACACTCGACCCGCCCTCCTTCAGGAAAGTTCACCTCTTGGTAGAGGTACCACCCATTCCCTGGCACGGTAAGCTTCCTGGCTCCATCGATAACCTCTGCCGAACCTTGCATGGATTCAGCTTCTAAGGTATACGGGAAACCGACAGGATTGAGGCGGATATCGACCTCAGTGGTCTGTCCTGCTTGAACAGCGAATTCCACAGGGGTATCACCATACCCTTCTTTCTTCGCAATGAAGGAATAGGTGCCGGCATCAAGGGTATATCCCATGATCGGGGTGAGAACCCCGGCAGCAGGCCAAGGTGCGCTGCCGGTGTGATAGAGCTGGACGCCACCAGGGGTGCTCGTGATGTTCACGGTACCGCGCTGGTGGGTGACAAATACGTCCGTGATCTGATCAGCGATTGCGGTGACGGTGACGGTCTTCTCTGGCTCGTCCACCAAGGCAACCCGCACCGCGTGGTTACCACCGTTCACGCCGATCAGACGCGTGGGCGTGGTGGCGCTGTTGTAAGGCGCAGAACCATCCACAATCACGGTGCCACCGGCAGGCTCAGAGTCGATCCAGAGATAGGCGGTGCTCGGATTGTAGGACTGTACGCTCACCACGCTTCCATCCCAGACCAACTGTCCCTTCTGGAAATCCTGGTAGGTGAGGCCATTGTTCTGGTTCCGGTACTCGTCGCTCACTGGGCAGCCGAGCATCTTGAGGCCGTTGTTGGCAAGGTAGTAGTTGAGGAATCCTTGCTTTATGAGATAGGCTCTGTTCTCGCCTTCCCTGTTATATGATCCACGGTTCTGAGGATCGTACATGATGAGGCACTCCCCAAGACTCCCACCGGAGAAGCGCTGGACGTAGTAAAACCTATTCTCGCCTGGGACGTACCAACGGGAGACGTTGGCATCGACCGATTGATTCCAGAACATGGTGGTGGGGTAACCCAAGGCTGCGCCCTGCCCGTTGCGCCGGTAGCACTCCACGAACAGGTACGATACCTTTGGAGACCAGAGTACGCTGGAACTCATCCCCGCCAGAGGCTGGAACAACAAATCTGTCGGCTCGTTGTTCCTCTGGCCGTAGGCAAACGCTCCAGGACCGTACAAGGCTGGATAGACAGCATCAGAGGCGTATGAACCATTCCAGACAATGTATCCACCTAAGAAATCCTGCACTGTGAGGCCGTTCTTGGTATATCGTGGACCAATGGGTGCTCCGAGGTAGCTCCCAGGGCCGCCCATGGCATCCCAGTGTTGCCAGATTCCGCTATAGATTCTCACTGCTGACCGCGCTCCTCGCATCGCGTCGTAGGTGACATAATCATTTGAGAAGCCATTGAGCACAGGCGCGAGGTACACCACCGCATAATCCTCAGCGCGGGTAGGCGATACCCATGCTTTCTTGTACCATCGAAAGTCAGCGATGTTGAATCTGCCTGACTGCAGCATTACATCATCGAAGAGAGCAGTATTACGAGAGGTGTAAGTAGTCGTAGTAGGACTCGCAGACGGAGAGCCAATATCCGCAAGAGTTGACTTTATCGAGACACCATCGGCTCTCTGATATTGGTAGTGGATGTGAGGATGTGTTGAGAAACCTGTATCCCCGGTTAATCCAAGCACCTGTCCTTGCCTGACGTACTCACCCTCCTTAACGAATATGTAACTAGTAGCTTGATTCCAAATTAACGTTGCAATAGAGGCATTTTTGTTGTATATTAGGTTCCGACTCAATCAGAGCAGGAATCTATGCCATTTGTCAGTCAACGCGCCAAGCTCAACTT
>Ga0187892_10000788_pt1 | contig 79458 bp, 68 predicted proteins | sample MA1701073metaG_FD_139345 | JGI IMG/M metagenome (GOLD analysis project Ga0187892, IMG submission 139345) | Bio-ooze microbial communities from a basaltic lava cave in the Kipuka Kanohina Cave System on the Island of Hawaii, USA - MA170107-3 metaG ... | reverse complement strand
CAAATCTCATCTTCCGAGTCTCCTGTAGCCACTCTGTCCGTCTCATGTCACACCTCCTCAGCGTCACATGAAAACCGGACAGATCACGTGCTACAAGTCCGGACAGTTTATCTATTCTCTACATCGCAAGCTAATTGTTATTGACAGCAATAAAAGCAAAAACTACGATTGATTGCTCTTGAAAGCAATAAACGTATGAAGACCTTTAGCGCTACGCCTTCGGACATAGAACGCATCTGGTACGTCGTCGACGCCCAGGGCAAGGTGTTGGGGCGTCTCGCAAGCGAGATTGCCAAGCGGCTGCGAGGTAAGCATAAACCCATATATACACCGCACATGGACACCGGCGACTACATCATTGTAGTCAATGCCGAGAAGATACAGGTCACGAGAAACAAACCCCAGGGGAAAATCTACTACAACCATTCCGGTTACACCGGTGGTCTCAAGTCGACGAGCTTCGACAAGCTCCTCCGGCGGGCGCCGCACCGTGTCATCGAGCGCGCGGTCAAGGGCATGCTCCCGAAGGGCCCGCTCGGACGCGAGATGTTTCGCAAACTGAAAGTGTACCCGGGACCGAAGCACAAGCACAGAGCCCAGCAACCTCTAACCTTGGAACTATAACGATGTCAGCTCACATATATCGCGGCACCGGTCGCCGCAAAAGCGCGACCGCGCGAGTATTCGTCAAGCCCGGCGACGGGCAGATTACGATCAACAAGCGTAGCTTGGACAATTATTTTGGGCGCGAAACGTCGCGCATGATCGTCCGCCAACCGTTGCAAACGGCGAACTTGGACGGGAAATTCGACCTCTTCATCACAGTGAAAGGCGGCGGCTCGTCGGGGCAAGCAGGGGCGATCCGCCATGGCATCACACGAGCGCTCATCGAATACGACGATAACCTCAAGAGTCCTCTGCGCCGTGCCGGTTTCGTCACCCGCGACGCGCGCGAGGTCGAGCGCAAAAAGGTTGGGCTGCATAAGGCGCGTAAACGGCCGCAGTACTCGAAGCGTTAAGCTCCGGGGCTCTCCCCCTGGGGGATCGTCTAGCGGTAGGACTACGGACTCTGACTCCGTCAACCTAGGTTCGAATCCTAGTCCCCCAGCCAAACGTTCTCACGGCGAATCCAAGCGGCCCTCGCGGCGAACAGTTACGCGAGCACTGATAAAAAACACCCTCGCATCCCTTCGAGGGTGTACAGTGCCGGATCGCGGGGAGGGGGGATCGGACCCGGCGCCTGCCCGAGATGTATCGGCAGGATGCGGTGGACATTTACCGCTGCATCAACCGCGGCGTTGCTGAAAATCGCTAGCCGATAAGGTACAGTTGCGCCCTCATTGCGTCAAATGGTGATAGGAAACCAGCATGCGGCCCGGGTATCTCATTGCGCCGTCCATTCTCATCGTCCCCGCCTTCGCAAAGGCCGGCGCGAACTATATCACCTTCCATCCCGAAGCCAGCGAGGATGTGCAGCGCACGTTACACCTGATACATGAAACCGGTTGCAAAGCCGGGGTTGTACTCAATCCAGCGACCCTCCTGGCTGTTATCTCGCCGGTTCTCGATAACATCGAAATGGTACTGCTGATGTCCGTTAATCCGGGCTTCGGCGGACGGGAGTTTATCGAAGCAATCTATGCCAAAATCGACGCGGCGCGTTCCGTCATCAATGCGTGTGGTCGGCCGATCCTTCTCAAGGTGGACGGCGGGATTCAGGTTTCGAATATCGGAAAAATCGGGGCCGCCGGCGCCGATACCTTCGTCGCGGGAAGCGCCATATTCGGGAGCAATGAGTATAGCACTACGATACAGAGCATGCGCGCGGAGCTGGCGATGACAACTCAGGTGTAGTGCGGATGTCTTTACCGAAACCAGAACTGGTGGTGCTGGATCTCGACGGTACGCTGGTCGATAGCGCCCCCGACCTCGCTTACAGCATCGACACGATGCTGATCCAGTTGGGACTGCGGCCGCAAGGCGAACATCGGGTAAGGACCTGGATCGGGAGCGGGGCGGAACGCTTGGTTAAACGCGCTCTCACGGGAGATCTCTATGCCGAACCTGAGGAAGCACTTTTCCAAACTGCTGTTGCGCTCTTCTCGGATATTTATGGTCAGAACACATGCCGGCGAAGCCACCTGTACCCAGGCGTCTGCGAAGGGCTCGATTATCTCCTCGCAACGAATCGCAAGCTTGGTTGTGTCACCAATAAACGCGAGCGGTTCACACAACCACTTCTGAAATCATTGGGGATCTTCGAGAAGTTCGCGGTCGTGGTTGCCGGCGACAACTTGGCCGCCAAGAAACCCGACCCACTGCCCCTTTTACACGTCGCGAGCGCAACCGGGGTCGTCGCAGAAAGAAGTCTAATGGTCGGAGATTCGGTCAACGACGTAACAGCCGCCCGTGCGGCCGGGTTTTCGGTGGTCTGCGTGCGCTACGGATACAATAACGGCGACATTGCGGACACTCGACCCGATGCCATCGTTGACTCGTTGGCCGAGCTCGTAACTTTGATCTAACAGCGGCTCGCGAAGGACGATGGATCCCAGCGATTTTGCCCGCTTAGCAAAGGACGGCTATACGCGGATCCCCGTCATGCGAGAGATCCTGGCGGATCTGGATACCCCGCTCAGCGCTTACTTTAAGCTCGGAGATAGACCGCATTCCTATCTATTTGAATCCGTGCAAGGCGGCGAACAATGGGGCCGTTACTCCTTCATCGGGCTGCAGGCGCGGACGGTAGTGCGGGTTAATGGCCATGGAGTGAAGGTGGAAACGGACGGCGAAGTAGTCGAGCAGACGATCATCGCGGACCCCCTGGGATGGATCGACCGATTTCGCGCGCGCTTTCGCGTTCCGCGAGTCCACGGCCTACCGCGATTCAGCGGCGGGCTCGTCGGCTACTTCGGCTATGACACCGTCCGTTATGTCGAGCAGCGCATCGGCAACACGCGCAACCCCGATCCGCTCGATTGCCCGGATATATTTTTGATGGTATCCGAGGAGATTTTAGTTTTTGATAACCTGCGCGGCAAACTCTCTCTGATCGTTCATGCCGATCCATCGCAACCGCTCGCCCTCGAACGCGCGCAAGAACGCATCGATGAACTCGTCCGCGGTTTAAACGGCAGCCAGGTGAGTTCGAGCCTTCCGTCAGCGCCAAGAACCGTGCTCGAAGGGGATTTTCTTTCAAGCTTTGAACGCGATAAATTTGAGGCCGCTGTCCATCGCATCAAGGACTATATCCTTGAAGGTGACGTGATGCAGGTGGTCTTGTCTCAGCGCCTGTCGGTGCCTTTTCATGCCCGCGCCACTGATCTCTATCGCGCACTGCGGTGCCTCAATCCTTCTCCCTACCTCTATTATTTGAACCTCGGCGATTTTTTTATTGTCGGATCCTCGCCAGAGATCCTCGTGCGCTTGGATGAGGGTACCGTTACGGTCCGGCCGATTGCCGGGACCCGGCGCCGCGGCCGCGATTCAGAGGAAGATCTCGCGCTCGAGCAGGAGCTCTTGAGCGATCCTAAGGAGCTTGCGGAGCACCTCATGCTGATCGACCTCGGGCGCAATGATATCGGACGAGTGGCGCGGATCGGGACCGTGCAGGTCACGGATCGAATGATGATCGAACGCTACTCGCACGTCATGCATATCGTATCAAACGTCACGGGCCGGCTTGACAACCACGAAAGCCCCATTGACGTACTGCGGGCGACCTTTCCTGCCGGCACCGTGAGCGGCGCACCCAAGGTACGGGCGATGGAAATCATCGACGAGCTAGAACCGGTAAGGCGCGGGGTCTATGCGGGGGCCGTCGGCTACCTATCCTGGAGCGGTAACATGGATCTAGCGATCGCGATACGTACAGCATTGATCAAAAACGGCATGTTGCACGTCCAGGTCGGTGCCGGAATTGTCGCCGATTCGCAACCGGCCCTGGAATGGAAGGAAACCCTCAATAAAGGCCGCGCCATTTTTCGCGCGGTGGCGATGGCGGAAGCGGGCCTCAATAGAACAAAAAATGGGAACTAATTAAGGTGGCGTTTGTTCGGGCAACGACCAAAAAAATCGGGAGACCGGTTGCCCGGTCTCCCGACACAGGAGATATTCAAAACTACGAGGCTGGGAGCAGGATAATACTCCCGCCCTTTCCTTTAGATTAACGATTGATTAAATTTTTGTAATCTTGCCCCCGGACCTAACGCATTCTCGCCAAAGGGTGGCAACCTAAATCAACACCATTAGCGCCCTTAACTAACGGGCTTCGCGATCATACTACCAAACGCCGAGCTGTTCTTGCTATGCGTATTCTCCTCATCGAAGACGATCGCGACACCGCGGCTTACCTGACGAAAGGCTTGCGTGAAGGCGGCTATACCATCGAACACGCATCCGAGGGGCGCGACGGACTGTTCTTGGCGACGAGCGAAAACTTCGATTTACTGATTGTCGATCGTATGCTCCCGGGTTTAAACGGTCTCGCAGTAATTGAAGCACTGCGGGCACAAGGAAATAAAGTGCCCGTCCTCATCCTCAGCGCGCTGGCGCAGATCGATGACCGTGTGCGCGGCTTGCGGGCGGGCGGGGATGACTACATGATCAAACCGTATGCGTTTTCGGAGTTGCTCGCGCGCATCGAGGCGCTGCTAAGGCGCGGTCACTCCGCGGCACCTACGACCAAGCTGGGATTCGCGGACTTGGAAATGGATTTGCTGACGCGCACCGTCACGCGGGCTGGTCGCAGGATCGATTTACAAGCGCGAGAATTTCGCCTCCTCGAGTATTTGCTGCGTCACGCGGGTCAGGTCGTGACACGAACGATGCTCTTGGATGGCGTCTGGGACTACCACTTCGACCCGCAAACAAACGTGATTGACGTACATATCAGCCGCCTGCGCCAAAAAATAGATAAGGGCTTCGCGACACCGCTGTTGCACACGATCCGGGGCGCGGGTTATTCCTTGCGTGAAGACACTTAGTCTACTCCAGACCACACTGTTCCGGCTGTCGGTCGCCAACATGGCCGCCTTCGCGGCATCGGCCAGCGTGCTGCTCTTGTTCATTCATGATGCGACCGTGGCGTTCATCGATCGAGAAACGAACGCCACGATCGAAGCGGATTACCGAGGGCTGGCGGAGCAGTACGCGCAGTTAGGACTCAGTGGATTGGCACGCGTAATCACCGAACGCTTGAACGGCGATACCCGGACTGGGGAACTGTACCTGCTGATCGATCTTTACCATCGGCCCGTGGCGGGGAATCTCGCCCTCTGGCCCACGGTTGACTCCGACGCGGGCGAATGGATCCAGTTTGGCGTGGAGATCCCGGAAGCGTCGGGTCCCGTAATGCACGCGGCGCGTGCGAAGATCTTCGATCTCGCCGACAGCCATCGCTTGCTCGTCGGCCGGGATATCGAATATCGGGTCGATTTTCAAGGTACGTTTACGGTATTCCTCGCCGCCTCGCTCGCGATATTCGTTGTCCTCAGCGGCATCGGGGGCATCCTTACCGGTCGCAATATTCTCGGGCGTGTCGACGCGATCGCGCGTACCACCCATAGCATCATTCGAGGCGATCTGAGCCAGCGCTTACCGATGCAAGGTATCGGCGATGAATTCGATCGTGTAGCGGAAAATGTCAATCAAATGCTCAATCAGATCGAGCACTTGAGCAAGGGAATGCGAACGGTCATCGACAGCGTGGCGCATGATCTGCGGGGGCCCATCACGCGTCTTCGCAGCCACGTCGAACTGACCTTCAGCAAACCTCCTAGCATCGAATCCTATCGGCAGGCTCTCGACACGGCCCTGACGGAAACCGAGCGGCTGCATCACACCGTGAACACTTTGCTGCATATTGCCCAGGCCGAGGCGGGCACGCTTGCAATCGAAATGGAGCGGGTCGATCTGTCTTCCGTTGCCCGTGACGTTACGGAATTATATCAACCTCTGGCGGAAGAGCGAGAATTACGCTTATCCATGGATGCCCCGGCGGATGTCCATATCTTGGGACACCGCGAGTTACTCTCCCATGCCGTCGCTAATCTCATCGACAACGCGATAAAGTATACGCCGCCAGGCGGCGCTATCGGCCTGACAGTTTCGGCCGTGGGGCTACGCGCCGCGGTCACCGTAGCGGACACTGGGCCGGGTGTCTCCCCCGAGGATCGTGAGCGCGTTCTACAGCGTTTCGTACGCCTCGAAGCCAGCCGAACGACCCCTGGCAGCGGCTTAGGTTTGAGTCTCGTAGCGGCGGTCGCACAGCTGCACGAGGCGGAACTGACGCTCAGCGATAACGCGCCGGGCCTGCGCGTCGACGTGATTTTCCGCACGGCCGCCTGAGTCTAAAGGTGCTGTTCAGACGGCCAATCAACATGAGATCCTTCCTCGCAAAGTTCACCGTATTGGGCGGCGCTGTCCCGGAGCTATGGGTTATCTTCACAAGCAAGGTGCTGGCAATCCTCGCCTACAGCGTGATGAACATGACCTTGGTGCTCTGGCTCTCGGCGGACCTAGGCTATAGTGATACGGAGGCAGGCTTTCTCATCGCGGCCTGGTCGTCGCTCATGACGCTTTTCACCGTGCTGGTTGGATCCTTTGTCGATGCCGTCGGTCTGCGCCGGGCCCTGCTGCTTGGTTTCACCATTAGCATGCTCTCACGAACGATCATGACGTCTACCACGGTAGGGTGGCTCGCGCTTTCGCTCGGGCTCATGCCGCTGGCACTGGGTGAGGCTTTATTGACACCGGTCATGGTCGCCGCGGTCAAGCGCTTCTCCACGACGCGCGAGCGCTCGATGGCCTTTTCGATATTCTATACGGCGATGAACATTGGGTTCGCGGGCGCCGGCTGGATCTTCGACGCGGTACGCGAGCAACTCGGCGAATACGGCAACTACAAACTCCCACTGATCGAGGCCACGCTGAGCACCTATCGCACGCTGTTTCTCGTAAGCGTGGTCTTGTCCGGCATCGGCTTAATCGTGGTATGTCTTAGTCTTCGGGATGAAATCGAGGTCACCGATGCGGGCGCCGGGAGCAGAGCTCTTGAGACTCGCCCCGTCTTCGCCTACCGCGACGCGCTACCACGGGCAATGCGCCTCTTTACCGGGCTCTGGCAGCAACCCGCGTTCTATCGTTTTCTGGTCTTTTTAACGCTGGTCGTAGGCGTGCGCCTCATCTTCTACCACATGTACTACACCTTTCCCAAATACGCCATCCGCGAGCTCGGTGCGGGCGCACCGATCGGCCAGTTATTCGGGGTTCTGAACGCCGTGATGATCATCGCCCTCGTGCCGGTGGTCGGGGCACTCACGCAGGGGATACCGGCCTACCGCATGGTCAGCTTCGGCAGCCTCATCGCGGCGCTTTCGGTATTTTTTATCGCCGTACCGCCCGCGATCTTCGAGCCGCTCGCCACCAGCCGGGTGGGCGACCTCATCGTTCACACCTGGCTGGAGATCCCTGGAATCGTGGATCCCCTCTACATGGGTATTTTCCTGTTCGTCTGTTTCCTCTCCCTCGGGGAGGCGCTGTGGTCACCGAAGCTATACGAGTATACGGCCGCGATCGCTCCGCAAGGCCAAGAGGCCTCCTACATGTCGCTCTCCTTCCTGCCGTTTTTCATCGCAAAGTTCTTCGTCGGGATGCTCTCCGGGTTTCTGCTCCGGAACTATTGTCCCGAGACAGGCCCGCGCGATTGCGAAACGCTATGGTTGCTCGTCGGACTCATGGCGCTTATCACGCCCCTAGGTCTGTTCGCGTTACGGCGATATCTTCAGGGCGACGCGCCGGAACGCGTCGACATCAGGCCCGCCGCTTGATGCCTCGGGCGTACGACACGCACGGGCGGTTCATCGGCGCATTGTTGGGGGGTGGTTCGGTTGAATTAATCAACTCCTTCGCCGATAACACGGCAAAACCTGAATTGAAGCTCCCCACGGCGTTTTCTTGACCCAAGATAGTCTTCCTCGATGCCAAGCTTTTTGATTGTTTCCGATACGGAGGATTTCCGCGTGCTGCTCGCGCAGTTGCTCGCAATCGAGTGGCCAGACGTGGCGGTAGAGGATTGGGAGCTTCGCTCGGAGGATAAAATCCCCGTACCTTGGCCGAGGGTCGATCTCGTGTTGTTCGACTGTGGCGCGAGCCATAGCGAGGGTTTGGAATGGTTGCATGGGACGCCTGTATCCCTCGAGCGCCCGCCGATCATTGCTCTCACCGACCTCGAGGACAGCGAGGCGGCGGCACAGGCCGCGGCCCTCGGCGCCGCGGCGTGCCTGTCCCGGAGAGACGTGTCCAGGGTGCGACTGACCGCGGCGATTAACGCTGTGCTGCAGCGACAGATCGCGGGCACAGCCTCAGCCGAAGCCGCCGTGGACTCAGAAAAAACCCTGCTGCTGTCCGAGTTCGGGGTCGAGCACCTTCCAAGCGCGACGCTCGCGGAACCGTCTCGTTCCGGCGATCACGCGCGCATCAAGATCGACGGCTACCAGGTAATCAGGGAACTCGCAAAAGGCGGCATGTCCATCATCTTCCTCGCGAATCACTTGCGGGATGGGACAACGGTGGCCTTGAAGGTGCTGGACGACAAACTGCTTGAGGATGAACAGTTTATCACGCTATTTATACGCGAGTATGGTCTGATCGCCAGCATCCAAAGCCGCTACGTGGTCAAGATTTACGATCAGGGTTTCACCGATTTGAACGCCTACATCGTGATGGAGTACTTCTGCCACGGCGCGCTCAAAGAGCGGCTCAAAAGCAGGCCGTTTGCGCGCCACGAGGCGATAGCCGTATTTTATGAGATCCTGATGTCCCTGCGGGACATACACGCACACGGTATCGTGCACCACGATCTAAAACCGCAGAACATCATGTTCCGGAGCGACGGCGGCTTGGCGCTGATCGACTTTGGGATCTCGACACGGCTCGATACAGACCCCAAGCAGGCAGTCTTGGACACGGAGAGCATACTCGGCACGCCCCACTACATGAGCCCCGAGCAATGCGAGGGGGAACAGGGCGATCACCGCAGCGATCTCTATAGCACGGGCGCTATCCTCTACGAAATGCTCACCGGCGCCAAGCCGTTCATTGCGCGGGATTGGGCCACCTTGCTGCTCCATCACATCAACGCGCCGATCCCGCGTTTACCGCTCCAACTATCGGCTTATCAGCCCTTAATCGACCGCTTGCTCGCCAAGCGACCCGAGGATCGCTATCAATCCGCAAGCGAAGTGATCGAGGCGGTTGACCGAAGCTTCGTGCCCCACGCAGCCTAAACCGCGCGCGCCGAGTGGGCACCCGCCGTCATGCCGCGGGACGCTGTACGAAACCGGCGATTTGATCAAGTAACTGTTGCTCTCCGTAGGGCTTTCCGAGGAAGGCATCCACCCCTAAACCCACGGCGTGCCGGCGATGCTTTTCCGCCGAGCGCGAAGTGATCATGATGATCGGTACATGTGCCGTTCTTGGGCTCTGCTTGAGCTTGCGGGTGAGATCGAATCCATCCATGCGCGGCATTTCTATGTCGAGCAGGATAACATCGGGCAGCCTGACAGCCATTTGCTCCATAGCATCCATTCCATCGCGCGCGGTCGTGACCTCGTAACCGTGTCGCGACAGCAAGCGTTCCGTGAACTTTCGGACGGTCAGAGAATCGTCCGCGACTAGGACCAGCGGCGTCACCGGTGCCCGAACACCGGGGAAATCCGTCGCGCGCGGCGCCGCGATCCCCGCCTCGGCGCGATGCGCCAGCTGGACTGGATTGAGCATTAGAACGCTGCGCCCATCACCCAGCGCTATCGCACCGAGGATCCCCGGGACCCCGCTGAGCTGCGGACCCACGCCCTTGATAATGACCTCGCGGTTGCCAATGACCTCATCGACTAAAACCGCGGCGCGCTCGCCGCCCTCGCGGAGCAGCAAGAGCTTCTGTTGGCGTATGGCACTCACCACGCACGCCGAATCCCCAAGGAGTCGGGGCAGATAATAGACTTCTGGGTACTCGCGGCTAGCATGAACAAAAGGGCGGCGATGCTCATTCCCTTCCCGGTGCTCGACGTTCGCTTCAAGAATTAGCTCAAACATGGCCGAGGGGATGGCGTAAAGGCCGCTCCCGGCACGTACAAGGACCGCATGCACCATGCTGTAGGTGACCGGCAGAAACAAGGAAAAGCAGGCGCCGGCGCCTGCTTCAGAGCGCACTTCGATACGGCCTCCCGCGGCGGCGACGGCATTCAGCACCACATCCATGCCCACACCACGGCCGGCGAGCCCGGTCACGACTTCGGCGGTCGTAAACCCAGGAGAGAAGATGAGACGCATCGCTTCCTCATCGCTGAGCGGCGGGCCCTGTCCAATCAGCCCCTTCTCCTCGGCCTTGGCGCGTAGGCGCGCCGGATCGACTCCGGCGCCATCATCGGCTACCGTGATAACGATGCCGGGCGACGCCTGGCTAACGGTTAAAACCACCTTGCCGCGTTCTGGTTTGCCCGCCCCCACGCGGACGGCGGGGCTCTCGATGCCATGCACAACGGCGTTTCGCAAGAGGTGCTCGAGCGGTGCCACAAGCTGGTCTAAGACCGCGCGATCGAATTCAACGTGCTCGCCATGGATCACAAGACCCACGTCCTTACCGACCTCGCGGGCGGCTTGCCGCACGACGCGGTAGAGGCGGTCCGCCACGCTTCGCAATGCCAACGCGCGCACGCACATGAGGTCCTGATGGTGTTGCCGGGTGATGCGCCCTTGTTCGGCGAGGGCTGCGCCGATGCGTTCGATAGCCTGGTCCAGATGCTCGTGCAGGATGCGGCTGTCGCTGATGCTTTCGGCCATCATGCGCGTGATCTCATGGATGCGCGTATAGCGGTCCAGCTCCAGCGGATCGAATCCATCGGTGCTCGCTTGGCGCTCGGGAAGGCGCGAATGAATCTGACTTTCGGTTTGCATTTCAATGTCGTGTTGCTGTTCCCGTAAACGCGTAAAAACGCCCAAGAGGTCCTCGAGCCCGCGCTTGAGTTGGGCCATTTCGGCCTCGACCAGCGAACGCCCGATGCTGATTTCGCCCGCCTGATTCAGCAATCGCTCAACCATGTGTACGCGTACTCTCAATAGGGAATCATCGGAAGCGCTCGGGGGCGCCGTCCCGAGTAGGCTCGTGGCGTTCGCTGGCCCGGCAGGCGCGGCTGTCGGCGAGGCAACCGCATGCGCCGCGAGATCGCGACGCCGGTCGAGATCGGCCCGACGACGCTCGATGGCAACCGCCACCACATCGAAGAGATGCTCAAGATCGTCAAATTCGCTCACCAGCGGAGCCGTGCCGGTCAAGGCCTCCACTCGCCCCTCGAGGTGGTGGACGAGATCGCCGATGTCCGTGACACCGGCCGTATGTGCGCTGCCTTTGAAGTTGTGCAGGTTGCGGAGTAGAGCCTGCGGAGCCTCGCGGTCCGACGGATCAGCTCTCCATGCGCGCAACCCGGCGCCTATGGCGGCAATGCATTCCCCGGCTTCTTCGACAAACACCGACAACATTTCTGCCTCCGCGCCCTCACTCTCATGCATTACCGCGACGGGCGATGCGACCGCTTGGCCCGGCATGAGCGGCGCTGGATCGGTTGCCGTGTTGCAGACCACCGAGTCTCCTGCTGCATTTCCGGTTGCGCTCTTGACAGTCATTGCTTCTACCAAGGAGCCGATTGCGCCGCTCACCACCGCACTCTGAGAGATCATTTCGCCGCAGGGCGCTTGCCGCTGCAAGAGCGCATCCAGGATGTCGCCGACCAGCGCCAGCGCATTGTGCATGAGAACGCGGGCCGGTTCGTCGAGATGCTTCGATTGCCGGATGAGCGCGTCCAGCCACCGCTCCACTGCATGCGCCAGATCCGCGAGGTACGGCAGGCCGACGGCGCGGCTGATGCTCGCGAGGGTATGCGCGGGCCGTACGAATTCAGCGTCGAGCGCCGCCTCGGAGTGCTTGCTGAGCTTATCGACTTGGCCCATTAACCGGCGGTGATGCTCCACGGCCTCGCGTTGGAAAATCGCAAATAGAGCGGCCGGAATGGCCACGCTACCGATGACGATATCCGGCTCCACCATGTCCGAAACTATCGCCGGAATAGCAGTTGCGTCCGCCAGTGCGCATAGATCGCTGGCTTTTACACGCGCGGCGCCGGCCAGTAACTCCGCGTTGTCCGCATCAACGCAGCCATCCCGTTTGAGTGCCCCCGTCCACTTCGCGAACCGCCGCTGGGCGAGGACTAGGAGATCGAGCAGCGCCGGCGTTGCCGGTCTATGCAGTTCCAACCACGAGTTCAGCAGATCCTCCAAGGCCCACGCCGATGCGCTTAGCGCAGTGAGCCCGATCATGCGGCTACTACCCTTGAGAGTGTGAAAGCTGCGCCGGATCTCGGTTAAGGCGGCATGATCGGCTGAGTTCTGGCGGCAGCGCTCCAGGTGCTGGGAAAGCGCCGTCACGATCTCGTCCGACTCCTCGATGAATACGGCCAAGAGCTCGTCGGCCTCGTCCAATACGGGTACGCTCGCCGTGGGTGGCGCTTGAGAGTCGCCTTCCGATGGCGCATCGGTGAATGGAAGCTCCTGGCGCTTTGGGACGCCGGCGTCGGTGATTGACGCCTCGGTGTTCCGTAAACCCAAGAGATCGAGCCGCTGGTAATCGGCATTGCCCCGTCGCTCTATGAGCGTTTGACAATAGAGTTCTAGGCTGCAGATAGCCTCCGCGACACCCCACATCCGCTCCTCCGTTAGGGGGAGGTCGGGTTGCGCAAGCTCGGTAACCTGGCCGTGGATCTTAATCGCCAGATCCGCAGACCGGTCCAGTCCGAGCATGCGCAAGACCGCGCTGCACGCGGAAAGTGACAGACCGAGAGCGTGAAGCTCACCGGCTCTCGATCGATCGACAAGAAACTCCGCCAGCACTTGCTCGGCATGCTTGATCCGTGCGAGCACCTCATGTACGGCTGGCGCGGTCGAGTCCGCAAGCCAAAACATCGGGGAAACCAGTATGCCATGGGCCGCATGGGGTTCCGCGTACAGACGGGCGGTTAAAGCCTCGATCCCTGCGGCGATCGACGGGCCGATGCGAGAAAACACGCTCGCGTTCTCCGCCGCGAGCAGCGCACCGGCGATCTCGACCGTCCATCCGGTCATAGCAGTCATAGCAGACGGCTGCGGGGTCCAGGCGCAGGCGCCGATGGCTCGCAAAAGCCCCTGCACGTTGCCGACCGCGTGGGCGCTCTTCGCCGCCCGTGCAATCTGCTCACGGAACTCCACGAGTGTCTCGCTTCGACCTTCACAGAACTGCTCCCAGGTGCTTTTTGCGGCCCGCAACGCCTCGCGAAGCTCACCTCTGCAGGGCTCCGGGATTGCCCCATCGACAAGCTGCTCCGCCGTAATAGACAGCAGCGAACCTAAACCGAATGGAGCGATGGCCTCGCGTAAGGGGGCGCCGCCCGTTGGGGGCACCGCGATCAGCGCCAGAATATCGCAGAGCAACAGGGCGTCGCCCGCTAAGGACCCTGAGCGCAGGCGTCTTAGCTGCTGTTCAATGCGTGCGCAAAGTTTCTTGGTGCTTGCGTCTCCCGGGATGATGCCCAGGCGCAGGCATTCAATGAAAATCGCCGCCAAGCGCCACAAACTTCGATGGGGCGCAGGCCACAGGCGCGCGACACGGGCGAGCCCCTGATGCATCGATTCGATGCCCATGGCATCGTCGTGCAGCCAGCCTAGCAGCCCACGCTGATACGCCTTGTGGCCGCGCCTGAGCAATGTCTCGGCGTCGCTATCGGGCTGCTCCTCTTGGAACTCTTGCAGCAGCGGGTGCAGCGTGGTCGCGGTACCGGTTCCAAGTTCGCTGGCCGCGGCACCTAGGCATCCCACTGCGACGGCTACGGCCTTCGCGTCCGACGATGCACCGCTCAAGGCAATCTCGGCGAGCTCGAGGAGAAAACGCGCCTGCACCGGCGCCCCGACCATCTCCAGGACCCCCGCCACCCGGCGTAGCCTCATCCCCACTTGCCGCGACGCCGTGTCGTCGGGCAAACCGGTTGAACACCGTTCGATGACCTCCGTGGCCTGGGCGAATTCCGCGCTTAGCGTACTCGTCACAATTCCGAGCCGCCCGGGTGCTAAAGAATCTGCACTGTTCATCGGATTCGCCTCCGCGCCATCGAACTACAGCCGGAATCTCGCCACCGATCCGCGGAGTGTGCGGGCGGTTTCCCCGAGCTTGATGATAGAGGTTACGATTTGCGCCGCACCGGCCGTCGTCTTATCCGTAACCTCCAGGATCTGAGTCATACCGAACGAGACTTGTTCGGCGATTTCGGTCTGCTTTTGCGTGGCCACCGAGATCGACTGGACCAGGTTCGCGAGCCGCGGCGTAACGTTTTGAATATCTAAGAGTGCTTGATTGACGGCCACGGATAGTTTCGTTCCTTCTACTACCTGGTTGGTGCTTTGTTCCATGGCAACCACCGCATCGGTGGTATCGGCCTGAATGCTCTTGACGCGTGCGGCGATCTCCTTGGTGGCTTTCGTAGAGCGCTCGGCCAGGCGTTGCACCTCTTCGGCCACGATCGTGAAGCCGCGGCCCGCTTCGCCCGCGGCCGCGGCCTGGATCGCCGCGTTCAAGGCGAGCACATTAGTTTGCTCGGCAATGTTATCGATGAGGGAGACGATGTCGCCGATCTCCTGCGAGCTCTCCCCGAGACGCTTGATGCGCTTGGCCGTCTCCTGGATCTGCGCGCGGATCTCATCCATGTTGACGATGGTGGAACGCACGGCCTCGGCCCCGCCGTTGGCCGCGTTGAGCGATAGCATAGCCACGTCCGCGCAACGCGAGGCGTTTTCCGATATCTCCGTGATCGACTGAGCCATCGTCTGTACCGAGGCGGCGGTTTGTTTGATCTGCTCCGACTGATCCGTCGTGGAGACGGCTAGCACGTTGGCGATGGCACGGCCACGTTCCGTGGACGCCTTGACTTGCGCTGATGCCTTGTCGATGCCCTGGACTAGGTCACGAAGCGCCTCAATCGTCACGTTGATGGAGTCCGCGATGGCTCCGGTGATCTCCGCGCTTACGGTGGCCCGCGCCGCCAGGTTGCCGCTGGCGACCTCACCGAGCTCATTCATGAGCAGCAGGATCGCCTGTTGGCTGCGCTTGTTTTCAAACGCCACGCACTGCGCTTCCCGGTCGCATTCAGCCGCGGCCCGTCGCTGAGCCCGGCTCAGCGCACCTAAGGCCAAGATCGCGACAAAGCAAAACCCGGCAGCCAGCGCGAGGTGCGTCCATAGCGTCGCCCTGAGATCGATCATTCTGGCAACCAAGCTCTCGTTCAAAGCCGCGGCGCTCGCGCGTGCGAGCGCTAGTAGACTATCAAGGGCCCCGACGATCGCGTCGCTCTGGGAGCCAGAATTGACACCGGTTTCGTTCACCGCCACAGCATCGCCCGGAAGCAGGGCCGCCGATGCCGAGATCGGAGGACCCATCGGCGCGAATGCTGCTAGCTCGATGAGCGAGACATGGGCAGCCTTGCCCGTGGAGCGGACCGTAGGTCGAAACGACCCATCCACGCCGATTGCGCGTTTCACGCTGTCCTGCAACTGCTCGGCGAGCATCGCGATCACGCCCGCATTCCAAGCCTCCGTGATCCCACACACGACCGCCGGTATGTTTCGTGTCAAGATTTCCTGTAGATAAAAAGTATCGGGGTCTGGGTCGATTGTCAGATGCGATCGGTCAGCCACGTCGCGAATCAGCGCGGCGATCCGCTTCAGAAGGGCGCCTGTCGCGACTTGGCGTTCGGCGGTGTCCATGCCGACAAGGCCGCTCATGATCCGGCGCCAGTCGGCCTCCGATTGTCTCCAAAGCTGACCGACCCCCAGGATCGCTCCGAGGCGCTTGTCGGCCGCGCTCGCCGCTTGGCGCGCTTCATCGATTGGTTTTGTAAGCTCACGGTCGGACCCACGTGTGCCACCGCGGCCCGGGACGGCCATCCACGCACGATAGGCTTGCAAGCTCCGCTCAAGTTCGAGCAAAGGGACGAGGTAATCGATCCCCATCCTTTGTTTCCCCGCAAGGTCGATGCGCGCATTCAGATCGGTGCTGACGAGGTAGACCATGGCGCAAACGGGTAACACTAAAAGCATCCCGGTGATCCAGTACGCTCGGTACAGACGGGTGCGCCGGAATGGCAAGCGCGATGCCTTTGAATCCTCGCATTTAGTCTCTGGCGGTAGACTTAGAGTAATCGCTTCAGCACTCATAGTATTCGCCTGCACGAGATGGTCCTACAGGGCCTGGCAACGGTCGCTTGATCCTGTTTATGTTGGAGCGCAATCATGCGCGGTCGCTTCGGTTCGCCGCCTGATAGAAATCCGGATCGGCGGCCAAGCGGGTCATATCGATCCTTCGCCACACCGCCCCGGCTTTGTCAACACGCTCCTCCGCATGCCACGCAAACTGGTCGCCTTGGCCAGCGTCACGCCGGACCTCCCCGACCCGCCGCAGTCCAAGCACCCGGGAGACCAGCAGACCGAAAGGTACGGTGAGCCGCGGACTGGCGAGGATGATGCGGCTTTCCACAGTGAGCGGTGTAATGCTTGCCTGCGTGCGAAACGCGGCTAGATCCACAATGCTGTAAAAGGTACCGCGGACATGGGCAAGACCCCGCAACCAGGGTTTGGTGTGAGGGACGGCGACCAGCGCGGGCACCGGTAACACTTCGCTAATATCGAGCAAATCGCATTCCCAACGTTCTTCGCCCGCCTGGATACCGAGCGCCGAGCGACCGGGCGCCGTGTTTACCGTGCTCTGTAAGCGCGCCGCAAGCCGCTTCTGGAACTCCACCAACCTTATTCGCTCCAGCATAGCTTTACGACAGAGCTTGGATCTTGCCGAGCAGTTCGGCGGCGTTGATCGGTTTGATCACGTAATCTCGCGCCCCCTGGCGCAATCCCCAAGTCCTATCGGTTTCTTGACCTTTGGTGGTGCAGATGATGATGGGGATATGCTGCGTTGCCGGGTCTCTCACGATCGTGCGGGTGGCCTGGAAACCGTTGATTCCGGGCATCACGATGTCCATCAGGATCAAATCGGGCAGCAACTGCTTGGAACGGGCGATGGCTTCTTCCCCGCTTTCGGCCATGAGGACGGCATAGTGATTCTTGGTCAGAATTGCCGACACAACCGCGCGGTCAGTGGGCGAATCGTCCACGACGAGAACATTTTTAATCGGCATGTTCGCCAAGCACTCAGATCATGACGCGGCCCTACATGCGTACGTTGCCACCGCATTCAGCAGGCTGTCTCGGGTAAAGGGCTTGGTCAGATACTCATCGGCGCCTAAGAGCTTGGCGCGAGCGCGGTCAAAGACATTGTCTTTGCTGGTCAGCATGATGACAGGTGTCGCTTTAAATCGGGGATGTTGTTTGACCACGGCGCAGACCTGATAGCCGTCGAGTTTCGGCATCATCACATCCACGAAAATGAGATCGGGTTTAAACTCCGGTATCTTGGCGAGTGCATCGAAACCGTCTTCGCCGTAAACGACTTCGCAACCCGCCTTGCGGAGGAAGATTTCGGCGCTGCGGCGGATCGTGTTGCTGTCGTCCGCCACCAGCACCTTGACCCCGCAAAGGATTTTCTCAGTGCTCATTCGCGCCCTCTCATCCCTCGCTCAGATCCTACGTTTGGCACCTTATCGACCGTTGGACTGGTTGCTTTAAGTAGCACCTGGGCACGGCGCACGTCAATTACAGATCTGCGCTCGCGGCGCTTGCGCGCAGTTACTTTCGCCCCACTCAAGACTCCCCCGATCGCGAGCGCAAGCTCATACAACGACTGAAGGTTCTTCGGGGACGTGACGGGCTCTACGCCGTCGCTTTCCATGGAACGTCGATAGTTTATAATCGTTGGATAAAATGCGACATAATCGGGCCGAGCAATGTTTCACCTCCCCATCTATTATCAGGTCAAAGACCGCCCGTGTCTGGTCGTGGGCGGCGGTGAGGTGGCCGCGCGAAAGGCCGAGCTGTTACTTCGGCGCGCGGCGCGGGTGATCGTCGTCGCGCCGCGGATCAGCTTGCGCTTAAGGCGCTTGTCAGAGACGGCAGCGATTACGCTTATTGCGCGAGAATTCCAGCCGGACGACCTGCGGGAAGCATGGCTCGCGTTTGCCGCAACCGACGACCCGGAAATCAACGCAACGGTGGCTCGCCACGCGCGGCGCCTCGGGGTTCCGGTGAATGTGGCTGATGATCCAGCGTGTTGCACGTTTATCATGCCATCCATCATTGAGCGTGCACCGGTTCAGATCGCCGTCTCCACGGGCGGCGCCTCCCCGGTGCTTGCGCGCCTGCTACGCGCTCGATTGGAAACACTGATCCCCGCCGCATACGGGCGCCTCGCTGCATTAATGGCTGAGTTTCGTGATCGCGCCCGTTCGCGTTTCGACGACTCCACCGCGCGCCGGCGGTTTTGGGAACGGATCCTCCAGGGACCCATCGCGGAGATGCTATTCGCTGGACGCGAGCAAGCTGCGATAACCGCTTTAGCACGAGAGTTTGATGCGAAACCGCCCGGCCCGAAACTCGTGGGCGAGGTCTACTTGGTGGGCGCTGGGCCGGGCGATCCGGACCTCTTGACCTTCCGCGCCCTGCGATTGATGCAGCAAGCCGATGTTGTGCTCTATGACCGGCTTGTTGCCCCGGCCGTGCTCGATCTCGTGCGTAAGGATGCCGAGCGCATCTATGTCGGGAAGGAAAGCAGCCGCTGTTCCGTGCCGCAGCACGCGATCCACCGCAAACTAATCGAGCTCGCCCGCCAGGGCCGGCGAGTTCTGAGACTCAAGGGCGGCGATCCGTTCATTTTCGGCCGCGGGGGCGAGGAAATCGACACGCTCTCAACGGAGGGCATCCCGTTTCAGGTGGTGCCCGGTATCACGGCGGCCGCCGGCTGCGCGTGCTACGCGGGCATTCCCTTGACACACCGGGATTACGCTCAGTCCTGTGTATTCGTCGCCGGGCACCTCAAGGAAGGCTCCTTGGACCTCAACTGGGATGCCTTGGTGCAACCACGACAAACGATCGCCATCTACATGGGCTCGAAAGGGCTCGGCCTTCTTTGCCAGGGATTGCTATCGCACGGCATGGCTGCTGATACCCCCGTCGCACTGATCCAGCAAGGCACCACCCCATCGCAGCGGGTGATCATCGGAAACTTAAACAGCGTGCCGTCTCATGCCCAAGATGAGAATATACGCGCGCCTCTCATGGTCATCGTCGGCGAAGTGGTGCGGTTACACGAGAAGCTCGCGTGGTTTAGTCCGCCCGGCCGTTCCGCCGAGACTGGGTCGACGGGGACAGCGGATCACACCGGCATCATCGAAAAGGTTTAGCGTTGTGTGCCGATAACGGGCAACGAAACGCGGGGTGCAATTTTCTAGCTGTATAAACGCCGGATCGCACGGCTTACGAAGGCAGTTATCAACGAATGTACCGATCACGCATTTGCTTATCAGGAGTTACCGAGGTTCCGTATGCTTAGGATTGCCAAACCTTTCCGCTTCGGGCAGGTGCGTGCCGGAGAACTGGCGCGCCTTCCATTGATTGTCGCGCTGATGGTAGTCGGGATAACGGCCGCCCCGCAGCTCGAAGCCCACCCGCGTTTCGCCTCGATTGTCGTCGATGCGCGCTCCGGCGCGGTAGTACACGAATTCAATGCCGATCACCGCAGGCAACCGGCTTCGCTCACGAAGATGATGACGCTGTATCTCGTCTTCGAAGCGCTCGAGCAGCAACAACTCCGGCTCGATCAGCAACTGCGGGTCTCGGCACACGCGTCCCGCATGCAGGCGACCAGGCTGGGCCTACGCCCCGGTAAAATGATTCGCGTCGACGATGCTATCCTCGCCTTGATTACGCATTCGGCAAATGACGCCGCAGTGGTGCTCGCGGAAGCCCTTGGGGCCACCGAAACCAATTTTGCCCGCTTGATGACCTTGAAGGCCCGCTACCTCGGCATGCCCAACACTCGCTTTTACAACGCCTCCGGGCTGCCTGACCGCCGCCAGCACAGTTGCGCCCGCGATATGGTAACGCTAGGCCTGGCGTTGTTGAACGACTTCCCGCGGCATTATCCGCTGTTCGCGACGAAGTACTTCCGTTATAAGGGCCGCTCCTACCGTAACCACAACCGCCTACTCGGAGGATACGCCGGGAGCGATGGCATTAAGACCGGGTATGTACGCGCTTCGGGCTTCAACCTGGTGGCCTCGGCCAGGCGCGGTGATCGCCGGTTGCTCGCGGCCGTATTGGGCGGTCAAAGCGCGCGTTCTCGCGACCGCCAAATGGTGGAATTGCTCGACGCCGGTTTCGCGAGCTTGGCCGCAGTGAAGACGATCGCGTCGCTTGCTGGCCCGCCAACACTCGGAGCATCGAAAAAGCGCGGCCGGTATCGGGCGCATGCGGCGCGCGAACGATTGATCCCGGCAACTACGGCGTCCGCTAAGCAGGTTGAGCCGGCGCTGCCGAACGAGGCAAATGTTCTGGGGAGGTAGCCGAATTGAACCTGCTCGATGGCAGCACTCTCACGTTGTCAGGCCAACTCTCAACCAAACAGCAACTTCGCCTTCTCCAAGGTCTTAAAGATCCCCCAGAGTAGGGGTATACCGACCGAGGTCCACGCGATGGCGACCAATAGCCAGCTCAGTGGGCTCGGGTGCTCCTGGTTTCCGGTTTTGTTCATAAGCGCTCGCGATTAGTTTCTGCTTTCCAACCCGCCCTCGTGCGCCATAAGGCGCTCGGTGGCTAATTCATTATCGCTCATGTAGTACTTCGCAGCCACAGGCCGCATCGCGAGGTTACAGAAAAAACCGATTACGAGTAAACCCGCCAAGACATACATGGTGGTGTTATAGGCTTGCGCCACGGGTACCCCAAGCCCCACTTGGTATTCGCGCAGGTAGTTCACCAGCACCGGCCCTAGTACTCCCGCCGTTGACCAGGCCGTTAATAAGCGGCCGTGGATGGCGCCGACGAATTGCGTGCCGAATATATCGGCCAGATAGGCCGGTATTGTGGCGAAGCCGCCCCCGTACATCGTCAGGATCAAGCAAAAGATCGCGACAAACAGCGCGACGTTCTTGATCTCCCCGGCGAAGGGCGCCGATGCATACAGCACCGCGCCCAAGGAAAAGAATAGGAAATAGGTACGCTTGCGCCCGATGTAATCGGATAGGGAGGCCCAGACGATGCGGCCGGCGATATTAAAGAGACTCAGGAGACCGGTGAATGCCGCCGCAATTGTCGCAACCTGCGCGGCTTGCTCGACGCTCAGGTCTTTGAGTGGCATGTCCAATCCGATGAGCTTACCGCCGAATACCTCCTGGAGCATGGGCGAGGCCACGCCAATAACGCCGATACCGGCACTCACGTTCAGACACAGCACACCCCATAGGAGCCAAAAATGAGGCGTTTTATGCGCCATGTTGAGGTGCACATGCGCCGTCGTGATCATGCCCTTGCGGTTAGGTTTCGGCTGCCAGCCCGAAGGCGCCCATCCTAGCGGCGGCACGCGGTACCCGAAGGCTCCACCCATCATGGCGACAAAATAAATCGCGCCCAAGGTCACGAAGGTTTCCCACACGCCGACCGAATCGGGCCCCGCGTAATACTTCATCAGTAGATCGGCGAGCGGCGCCCCGATCATCGCCCCGCCTCCGAACCCCATGATCGCCATGCCCGTGGCCATGCCGCGGCGATCCGGAAACCATTTGATCAACGTCGACACCGGCGAGATGTATCCCAGGCCCAGGCCGATCCCGCCGATCACCCCCGATCCGAGCCACAACAACCAGATGTGATGCCAGTACACGCCCGCCGCGGAGATCAGGAACCCTCCGGCCCAGCAACAAGCCGCGTAGACGCCGGCCTTGCGCGGGCCTTCGCGTTCCACCCATTGCCCGAAGACCGCGGCCGATGATCCTAGGAACACGAAGAACAGCGTATAGAGCCAACCGAGCGCACTGCGCTGCCAATCGCAGGGCCCCGAGTCGCTATAGCCCAGAATTCCACGTGCGGAGTCTAGGATCCCATCGCCCGTATCCGTGGCGCAGAGGACCGACTCGCTGATGCCAACCGCGTGCTCGAGCGGGATCCAGAACACGCTGAACCCATAGGCCATCCCGATGGACAGGTGGATCGCCAGCGCGGCGGGCGGCGCCAGCCAGCGATTGAAGTTCGGGCGCGCAATAGTTCGTCGCTTGGATAACCAGTTTGCCATTTTGGTTAGTTTATGTTGGATGTTGTCGCTGCGGATGATAACGGGAGGTGACCAGAATTAGAACGTATCCGCGTTCCACGCGAAATGCACCGCAATGCTAGCGGCATACCCGAGCGCCACGGCCCAGGTCCACTTGAGATGCGCAAAGAACGTATAGACTTCGCGCGCCTGTCCCATCAGCGCCACACCCGCCGCCGAGCCGATCGACAATAACGACCCGCCCACCCCGGCGGTCAGTGTGACGAGCAGCCACTGACCGAGAGACATCTCGGGGTTCATCGTTAAGACCGCGAACATGACCGGAATATTGTCGATCACCGCGGAGGCCACGCCTACGAGGATATTCGCCGCGGTGGGCCCGAGATCCCCGTAAAACGTCTGCGACACAAGCGCTAGATACCCGAAGGCGCCGAGACCGCCGACGCACAACATGACGCCGTAAAAAAACATCAATGTATCCCATTCGATGCGCTTCATGCTGATGAAGATATCGAAGGGCTTGACCGCGGGCTTGTAATAATCGCGAACGTTCGCTGCTTCGGAATCAAACTCGGGCAACGGAGTCCACCGTCGTAATTCAGTGCGGCGAATGACATACCCGTAGATCTTAAGCAGCCCAAGCCCCGTCATCATGCCGAGAAACGGTGGCAGCTGCGCGAAATGGTGTAGCGCGACCGTCATCGCGATGGTCGAAATGAACAAGACGATAACGACGTACCCTCCCGGTTTGACCGAGACAACCTCGCGCAAAGCGGCGGGTCGTCCGGCGCGAACCGATAAGGAGATGATCGCGGCCGGGACCAGCCAATTGACCGCTGCCGGTAGGAACAATGAGAAGAAATCTCCGAACCCTACCGTGCCTTTTTGCCACACCATCAGCGTGGTGATGTCGCCGAAAGGGCTAAATGCGCCGCCGGCGTTGGCGGCTACGACGATATTGATGCAAGCGGCGGCGACGAATCCAGGCTGACCCGTGCCAACGGCCAGTACCACCGCGCCCATGACCAGGGCGGTGGTGAGATTATCAGCGACCGGGGAAATAAGGAACGCCAAGAGTCCGGTAAGCCAGAACACCGCCCGTGAGGAAAATCCGGCCGCGGCCAGCCACGACCGCAAGGCCTTGAAGATGTTGCGCTCCTCCAGGGTATTGACATACGTCATCGCCGACAGCAAAAACAGCATCAGCTCCGCGAACTCCAGAAGATTATGGCGAACGGCCTGTGTAGCTTCCGCCGCTCTTCCGGCATCGGCGTAGGCGATCGCCACGAGCAACCAGATGACCCCCGCCGCGACGATAACTGGCTTGGACTTACGCAGCCCGATGATTTCCTCGATGACGACGAGCCCATACGCCAAAACGAAAATGCCGAGTGCGGCGATGCCGAGCGCACCGCCGGTTAAATCAAGCGAGATGGCGTCCTCTGCCTGTATCGCTCGTGCGGCTGCGTCAATCGACAGCATACCGAGGACTAGCGCCCACGAAATGAGGACGACGGTTCGCGAAATAACCCCACCGCTAAGAGTAGGTAGGCAACAGTTATTCCGCACGATAGAGGTATCGTACATATTGTCGAACGGTGTCGCCCCACAAGAACCTCTTTTCAAATGCAGTCTCACGAATCGCTTGGAAGCCTGCTGGATCTTCTCTCAGTACCTTGATGGCCCGAAAAACCGTACGCACGAAGTCCTTCGCTTGCGCTTCAAGACGCTCGCCGTTGAATGCGAAACCTGTCCTCCCGTCTTGAACCGTGTCCTTCAAACCACCGGTGCGGTGAACGACACAGGGCTGGCCATCGCGCATGGCAAGCATCTGGCTAATCCCGCACGGCTCGAAGGAGCTCGGCATCAAGAAGAGATCGCCGTTTGCAAATAGGCCCGCCGCGCAATCGCTGTCAAAACCATTGATAAAAACAAAATTGTTAAATCGGTTACTCAAGTCGAACAGAAAGCGTTCCAAGTCGCGGTCCCCCATCCCTAAAAGGATCAAGACACCGTCCGTGGACAGCCCCTCCAGGATTTGTTCTAGGGCGGGTTTGCCTTGGCCGGCGTCGGCACGCATCAAGCGTAGTTTCTGATTCACGATCCGTGTCACACAAGTTAGGAGGACTTTGGATCGGCGGGACGAGGCTTGGAGTAAGTGAATTCGCTTCAAAGCGAGGTGGTGGACGGCGGCCTTGCTCGCGCCGCGCGACACGGTATCGTCTAGGAGCTGGAGTAATTGCAGGTAAGCCGGCAAATCACGCGGCGGTAGTTTTCGCTCGTCGTAATCGCATCCATTCAGAATGCCGAACAAGCGGTCTTCACGATCGGCCGCCTGAAGGTCGCGTTCGAGACCCTCGCCGCCGCAGTAGGAGGCGTCCGGATCACTCCGCCGTGGAATGCTTGGCGCGAGGATTTCCGACTTATACCCCGGTGAGACCACATGCACCGCATCGGCGAGGCGCACACCAGCGGCCATGGGATTTAGGCAATCCCGGTATTCTGGGTCGAGCACCTTATCGGTAGCCTTGACAGCGATATGCGGGTACCAAGTTTCCAGCGACGAAGGATCCCCGCGCACCGGGCGTATGCCCTGAAGGGCCAAATTGTGGATCGTGTAAACCGTCCGCAGCTCCCGCAATGCCCCAAAGCTCTCGTCAAAAGAGCGGAGGATCAACAGGAACGCAGCGTGCCAGTCATGGAGATGAACACGATTGACCTCGCCGAATACCTCGCGTTTCAAGCCTTCGGCGACGGCGGCGCAGAAACAAGCATATTTCGTCGCGTCCGTCGCGAAGGGCCGCTCGGGCGGGTCATCACAATAGATCTTAAACTGGTTCGTCCACGGATCGCGCGATTCAAACCGCGCATGGTGCAAGACGAGATGCCGCACCTTGGGATTAGGCTTTTTTCCGGGAACTTCAAACAGGACAACCCCTTCCCGAGATCCCGCGAACGGAAAATGGTATATGTCCAGTAGCCTTGCGCCTTCGAGCTTGTCCAGAAACCCGTGGGAGGGTATGACCACAGTGATCCGGCAGTTATGTAAGGATGCCAAGGCGGGCGCTGCGTCACGCACTACATCGCCGATACCGCCGGCCTTCGCGTCCTGGTCTGCAGGAGTCTTGATGCCATCGTTTTCCGAAGCGGCCATCAGAACGTGGAGCGCGCTTTTCATGGAGATAGAAGCGGTGCCTGAGCGTGGACGAGCTTCCGTACTTCGTCAACGGCGCCGGCGGATCCTGGATCTCCGACTTGGGAGCGATTGACGCTCACAGCCGGTTTTACACCGACGACTATGGCGCGATGGCAGTGGACGCCACCGCTACGCGGAGCACCTTCCGCTTTGTCAATCGGGGCGGGCACATCGTCGACGAGCATAGCCTGGCAAAATAGAGAATCCGGGTCACGTCTCCCATCTCTCACTCCATCTCTTCGATCACACGACTAACAGTAGAAGACGACACGCCGAATGCCGTGGCAATCATCGTTTGAGTGTATCCACCTTCCTTAAACGCCAAGGCGATGCGCCCATCGCGCTCTGCTCTGATCGCCCCCAGCAGCGCGTAGCTACGGAGAGGCTTCGCTCTCGCTGGGCGGCGCTGCTGGGCTTTATTCACCTAAGCTCGCGGTTTGTCGTGGCCGTATAGGCCTGCCAGCCGCTGCATGCGTTCGCTAAATTTGTCGCCGCCGCCCAAGAATATCTGCTGCTGGAGGTGGTCGTCGCACAGATTGACGCCTGCGCCTTGCGCCACGAACTCGGCATATTTGCTGGCAGCGGTCGCTTGGTTTTTTTTGGAGCGAGTTGCGCATAAAGCGGCTTGCTGTCTAACCACGGCGGGCGTACCGCTTGCCCGGTGTGGGCTCGGTAGCTACTCCATGGGTAGGCGTGCGGGTGTTTGACTAGGTGGGCGCGCACGGGGTTAGGTCAACGTAGCCACAGACCTCTAACAGGCGGCTGTCGGCATCGACCAAGATGGCTTTGAAGCGGCCTTGAAACACATGGCCCACGAGGCCGTGGCGCCGATTAAACGTTTGAGTGCAGACGCCACTGATGTGCCGCATCAGGCGCGAGAGGTTGGCTTGGCGAGTAGTGATCGCCCATCAAGCAAATACGCCCACGCTCGCGCGTCAAAACGCTTTAGCGCCTGCGCCAGCACCTCGATAAACGCCCACCGATCAACATTGTCCAAGACCTCTCGCCTGTCGCCACGCGAGGTGATGATACACCCTTCATATGCGATTCTTAAGGGCCTCGCCATGCGGCGAGAATAGATCATAGAGAGCCATCTATGCAAGATAGAGACTTGAGCCCTATGCTGCCATCGCCGATGTCCTGAGCTGCTGGCGACACGGCTCCGTGATCCGCTCTGGCTGGTGGATCTCGTGGAGCAGGCTTACTGGTCTCGAGCAGGTGTTGCCGGTAGTGGAAGACTCCGGCGAGGTGACCTGGCTCGTCGATGACGCCATGCGCATGGAAGTCCGCGGTACCGGTCTTGATCGCCCAGGCAATCATGCAACTCATCTCCTCGCGTAATGAGAAGGGCTACTTGGCGCGCTATTGCAATGATACGACATGGCTTCGGTGACCATCCCTATGGCAACGACGCCATCGCGCGCGAGCGCCACGAGGTCGGATCGGCGGCTACGTCCCCCGTACCGCATCACCACCTGTGCGGTTGCACCGAGAGGCTCAATCCGGGAAGGAGAAATCCTGACGCAAGATGCGGGGGGTATGAAGCCGCCTCCCGAACGTAGGCGAAGGCTTGAACGCGCTAAAGGTGAGTTGCGTAAGATCTTCAGACGGCGATAAAAGCGCTGTACCGCGACCCAGCCGCTTTCCGATGGGCGGCTGGGTCGCCTCTGTACAAACACACTATTGATAATAACTCTCGAGCTGTCTATTCCAGTCTCGGTCCGCCACTTCGGGCCAGTCGTTGTCTTTGAAGCTTGGCGCGTTCTTCCACGCGGTCTGGTCCATGTTGAGGGTAAAGCCATCCGCTTGGCTGTTCAGGCTCAGCGCCTTCCACGGAACCGCACGCAGCGTATCCCCCACTCCTAGCAAACCCCCAGAGGAGATCACGACATAAGCAATATTCCCATTGTCGAAGTTAAGAACGAGATCGTGGATTTCGCCGAGAGCTTCGCCCTGGGAATTCTTTACCTTCATCCCAATGACAGTCTTCGCGCGGTGCGTCTGAGCGAGATCGCGCCGGAGATCCGCGCGTGCCTCGGTAACATCTTGCTTTTCTTCCATCACATCCTTGCGCGCTTCGGTCACATCCTGCTGCTCGTCACGTTGCCCTTCGAGCACATCTTGCTGCTCCTTTCGCACGTCCTGCTGCTCGTCCCGCACATCCTCTTGCTGTTGTAGCACTTCTTCGCGCTGATCCTCGACATCCACCGCTACTACCGGCGCCGCCATGCCGACCGTCAGCGTCGAGACGGCCAGAAACTTATATATATCTCTCATGATAACCTCCACATTAATACGACTCTCGATTAACCCGGCGCCGCCGATACGACACCGGCACATACCACGACGACGTTCAGATCCTGGACATCAAGCCATCGATTGTTCGAACGTGCATCCGCTGGGTTGCGAGTAGATCGCTGATGAGCGTTTTCTGATCTTGGGGTATGCCCGCATCGCCCAGAACATCCGCATACTCTTTCAATCCGCTTTCCTCGCCTTCCTTCAAGGCCTTCAGCGCCGCCTTGTCACCAAAGAGCTGGGCTGTTCCCATGACAATCTTCGACCAGGCGCCCCATGCGCCGGAACTGTGCACTGGCTCCCCACCCTTTTGACAAATTGCCGCCTCGATCCGGGAGGCTGCTCTTTGATGGTCGTTGAGGATTGCGCTCATTGCATCGATCGCCGGTATGTGTGCGGGATCGGTGCCTTTCTTCTCTAGGGCCTGCTGATAGGTTTCTATCGCCGACAGTTCGCTTGTCAGCAGCTTATTCATTTCATCGTGCATCATATTAACCTCCGGTTCTCGTTGACGTTGGAACTACACGCGAGCGGAGACACTGTCCCGCGGTTCGTCTATACCTTCCACAAGCTTCGTGCCATTGGATATGTCTCTATAAATCAATTTGTTAAGCGAAGGAACGACAATAGGTATCGGTAACAATTACCTACGGGTCGCGTAACTTCTACAGAATCGCGTGGTTCGGCAGAGTGACGCGTTTGGCCCGCTACCAACTAACGAGAGGCAGAAGCCGCTCCGCCTTTCCGGCCTCCCTTCCTGGCCGGAGCCTTGTTCACAGTTCTTCCACGGCCGGAACCGGTTTTCTTACCGCCGCCGGTGATCTTATTGACGGTTGCCCAGGCGCGAGCTTCGGCCTCATCTTCGGGCACGCCGCGCGCGAGGTAGCCTTCTTCAATGTGTGCAGCCTGACGTTTCTGCTTGTTTGTGTAACTCGACTTGTCTCCTCTTGCCATGGCGATACTCCTTCTAATTTCCTAGGCTGCTTATGCGCGTGACTCTCTCCGGAACGCCTTCTTAGCGGCATCCCGCTCTCCAGCGCATTCGGAGAGTTGGTCCTCGGGGAATCATCGAAAACGCGTTGCCGGAAACCCAGTCATTCCTGGACTGGGTCCCGGCATGCGAACGAACCACGCATCTACCACCATCGCCATGAGCTTCGACCCCATCCCATAATGAGACTAACGGCGAATACGATTAGGAAGAGCCAAAATAGGGCTTGAGCGATCCCCGCGGCGCCGGCGGCGATCCCACCAAAACCGAAAAGTGCGGCAATTAATGCAATGATTAGAAACAATGCGGCGTAACTTAGCATCTCGAAACCTCCTGCCCTCTCTTGGGGATAAGTCGACTGATATTCGGCTTCACCACAGTCTGGTCACATGACCAGCTCGGAAAAAACAAGACTACCGGGACACGGCAATGACTGTGCCACGGCCACTGCCGCAGTCTAAGTCACGGTTTGTGTTACTAAAGCTTATTCTTAAACCACCCCGTGGGGGAGGACACTGTCAGTAAGTATTACCGCGGGAGGCGTAAAGCTTACCGGCGTCTTTTCTGAAAAATAGCGGGTTACCCTATCTCTACCCTCCCCTACCCTCAGCGAGGCATGCTATCCGGTAATCTTTACGTCCGCTCTGCAATATTTACATACCGATATCAATGAATACGCTTTGTATCCATTTGATCCTAAAGTCTATTGGGTCACCGGTTAGCTAGGCACCCTTCGTGCGATGGGGTGAGTAGGAAGGTCCTGACCGAATCGTAAGTCGTGTGGGGATCAACGGACCGGACCTGAGCTAACGGGATCGTTTCAGGACCTTCCTTATAAATATACAGATAGGCAAATAACCTCTGCCTGCAAACCAGGCTCATCACAACGATTTTCCGTTCAGGAGTGTGAATATGATAGCTAATCCTTCTAAGTATGGGGGTGACCCCAACGTCCAAGACCGCGATCTACCCCCGGTGACGGTGACCAGCGTAGAGAGCATGGAATATGTGGCGCCGATCAAACGCATCGCGTGGGGTGCGGTTTTTGCCGGCGTCGTTCTCGCGATTGCTATCCAGGTCTTGTTGAACATGTTAGGCACGGGAATTGGTGCGAGCACAATTGACCCACTGAGGGGCGACACGCCCAATGCCGAAGTCTTGGGTATCTCGGCAGCCGTGTGGTTGATCCTGTCGAGTTTGATCGCGCTCTTTGTCGGCGGGTGGACGGCCGCCCGGCTCGCGGGCATACCCCGCCAGGTAGACGGGATGCTCCACGGCTTACTGGCCTGGAGTCTCTCGACCTTGGTAGTCTTTTACTTTCTAGGGACCGTCGTGGGAGGCTTGGTCGGTGGCACGTTCAATTTGATCAGCGGCGGCGTCGTAGCGGTGGCCCCCGAGGTAGCCGACGCCGTCGCGTCGGAAGCGGATCTCTCCTGGGAGAACATTAGGCAAGAAGCGCGGCAATTATTACGTCAAACTGGCAACCCCGATCTGCAGCCCGAGGCGTTGGAGCAGCGCGCGGAGCAAGCGTCCGGCACGGCAATGAGCGATCAAGAAATCGATTCATTATTGGGTCGCCTGATCCGTCAAGGCCAAGCGGTAGCCTCCGAAGTAGATCGTGAGGAGGTCGTGAATGTCCTGATGGCGCGGACCAATATGAGCCGCGAGGACGCAACGCGTACCGTCGAGAATTGGATTAGGACCTACGAGCGCGCCGCGGTTGAAGCGAAACAGCAAGCGCGCCAGGTGGCGGATACGACAGCCGATGCCGTATCGAAGGCGTCTATCTGGGGATTCCTGGCGCTACTCATCGGTGCCGCCGCAGCCGGTTGTGGCGGAATCATCGGCGCCCCGCGAACGCCGATCGCACGGACGCCGATTGCTCCGTAAAGGTTTCCTATCCTGAGGCGTGCCAAGGAGCGCGCTCGCCGTTCTATGGATCATCGGGGCCTATTTCGATCCTTTTCGGGATCTTGTTGGCGGCTGCGTCACCGAAATGGATGCCGGGCACATGATGTCCGCGCAAGAGGGTCTAGTGGCCGCCTCTTATGTTCCTCCCGTGGTGAGAGCCGGGGGGAACCCTCGATCCTCGCAAAAATTGGCTACGGGTCATGAAGCTCAGGTGCTTTCGATACCTCCCTAGCGTCTTCGCGCACCACTCTGAGCAAGCCACGCAGCGGAATGTGGATCCACTCCGGTCGGTTCTTAAGCTCGTAGCGGAGCTCATAGAGGACTTTCTCTAGCGTGAAGAGATTCAGCAAGGCCTGCGCGTGGTCGGGAGCATCGGGATACGAGGGACAACCCTCTATCCCCGCTTTATATCCCGCTAAGAATGCGTCTTTCGCACTCCGTTCCCACCCCTCAACCAGGCGGCCGAGCAGACCCGCGTCCTCGCCATCATCCGCCGCGAGGCGCTTGAGCACCGCTTGCGCCGCGTATTCAAGGGAGCGCAACATACCCGCCACGTCGCGCAACGGCGAGTGCTTAGCCCGCCGCTCCTGCACCGGGCGTGCCGGCTCGCCCTCGAAATCGACGATGATAAAGTCGTTCTCCGCCAGCAGCACTTTCCCGAGGTGGTAATCGCCGTGATAGCGAGTCTTGACTGCGTTTGGAACGCTACGCGCCAAGGTCGCGATGTGATCGACGAGCCGTTTCTGGGCCTCGAAAAGCGAGCCGCACTCGGCGTGCAGCGATTCGGGTACGAGCGCGCGATGGCGTCGCAGCAGCTTGAGTGTAGCGAGGAAGTCGGCGCGAACGCGCGCGCCCCAAGCGCGGACATGCGGGCGCTGGATCGGTTCCGGATCGAACCCACTATCCCCGCTCGGTTTAGCGAACGCCTGGTGCAGCTCGCCGGTCCGGCGGCCCAAGGTGCGCATCATCAGCAAATACGGACCGTGAACTTCCTCAATCTGGGCCGCGCCCGTTTCGGGAGCTTGTAATCGAGCGCCCTCGAGATAACGCTCCAAATAATCGAGCGTGTAGCTCCAGGCGTCTCCTTGATCGGCGACCGCGCCTTGCAATAAGCCAAGGGTATAGCTTTTCCCATCGGCGTCCTGGTACTCCACCGCACCTGCCAGCGGAGCCACCTGGGCAAACGGGGAGACCTCGGTGAGAAAGCGTCCAATCTCGAGCTCCATGCCGGTACCGCTTTGCAGGCGGCGATAGATCTTCAAAAACAAGCGCTCCCCTAAGATCACGGTGGTGTTGGTCCCAGCCATGGTCGGAAGCCTGATCTCGCGCAAGGCCGTGTCCCCGGCGAACTTCCCGTAGGCCGCGGTGCAAGAGAACCTGAGATGCCCTTGACCCCAGGGCAGCTCGACGTTCTGCCCCATGGCGGCGACCAAGGCTTCGCAGAAAGCAGGATCGGCCAGTGCATCGCACAGCATCCCGATGCGGGCCTGTTGGCGGACCTTAGCCAGCACGTAGGGCGCGAGCGCGGGTCCTTGCTCATCGGTTTCCCAAGCGATGGCCAGCGGCAAAAAATAGCTCTGCTGCGCAAGGCCGGCGAGATGGACATCGACCCGAGTCAGGAGCCAATGATCACGGTCTTTCGACCAATGCGCGTGCTCGCGCACTTCGACCCGCTCGATGTGCTCTCCCTTCGACGCGAACCAGCGTTGACCGGCAATGAAACCGGGAAGGATCTCCCTCTCCAACGCCCGGCGTAGTTTCTCTGCCATCGCCCGCCGCGCGGGTTCCACCTGTTCCGGAAAGAAGCTGCGCCAGCCGGAAAATAGCACCATGACCGCAAGCTCATGCGGCGGGGGCAGATCCTTGTGCCAAGGGGGCGCTTCGGCCCCTTCAGCTAAGCGAAACCAGTAAAAACCATAGCCCGGCAGGGTCAATAGATAAGGCAGAGCGCCAATAGGGGGGAAAGACGTTCTTCCGAGCATCTCCACCGGAACCCGGCCTTGATAGGCCGCAAGATCCAATTCCACCGGTTGCGCCGAACGTGCCAGGTTGGCGACGCACAGCAGGGCTTCACCCTCAAACTCCCTCAGATAGGCTAGGATTTTGCGATTTCCCGGATAACAAAAATGTAACGTCCCGCGCCCGAAGCTCTTGTGCGCCTTGCGCACGGCGAGCAGACGCCGCATCCAATTGAGAAGCGACGACGGATCGCGCCGCTGCGCCTCGACATTAACGCCCTGATAACCGTACACGGGATCCATGATGGGAGGCAGGTAGAGCCGCTCGGGATCGACTTGGGAGAAACCGCCGTTGCGATCCGGACTCCATTGCATCGGGGTACGCACGCCGTTGCGATCGCCCAGGAAAATATTATCTCCCATCCCGATCTCGTCCCCGTAGTAAATGATCGGCGTGCCGGGCATGGACAGCAGCAGGCTGTTCATGAGCTTGATCTTGTCGGGATCGTTGTCCATGAGCGGCGCGAGCCGGCGGCGGATCCCAAGATTCACGCGCATGCGCGGATCGGCAGCGTAGGCTTGATACATATAATCGCGCTCGCGATCGGTCATTATCTCGAGCGTGAGCTCGTCATGGTTGCGCAAGAAGATCGCCCACTGACAGGACCCCGGGATCTCGGGGGTCTGGCCCAGGATCTCTACGATGGGGTGGCGGTCTTCTTGAGCGATCGCCATATACATGCGCGGCATGAGCGGAAAGTGATAGGCCATATGGCATTCGTCACCTTCGCCGAAATAATCCCGCACGTCCTCGGGCCACTGGTTGGCCTCGGCAAGAAACATCCGGTTGCGGTAATGGCGGTCCACGACCGCTCGCATCTGTTTGATCACCGCATGGGTCTCCGGAAGGTTTTCATTGCTGGTTCCTTCGCGCACGCACAGGTAGGGGATGGCATCCAGGCGCAAACCGTCTACGCCCATATCCAGCCAAAAACGCATGATACGAGTTACCGCACGCACGACGTGCGGATTGCTGAAATTGAGATCCGGCTGGTGAGTGAAGAAGCGGTGCCAATAGTAGCCACGTGCGAGCGGATCCCACGCCCAGTTGGAGCTTTCCGTGTCGGTGAAGATGATCCGCGTCTCCGGCGATAGCTTATCGCTGTCGCTCCAAACATAGAAATTGCGCTTGACGGATTGCGGCCGGGCGCGGCGCGCGGCCTGGAACCACGGATGCTGGTCCGAGGTATGGTTGATCACCAGCTCCGTGATTACACGCAGACCCGAGCGATGTGCCTCGCGCACAAAAGTTCGAAAGTCCTTGAGGCTGCCATAGGCAGGATGAACGTTGTGGTAGTCGGCAATGTCGTAGCCGTCGTCGCGCATCGGCGAGGGATAAAACGGCATCAGCCAAATCGCGGTGACGCCGAGCTCGTGGAGGTATTGGAGCTTCTCCGTCAATCCGACAAAATCTCCGACGCCGTCCTGGCAGCCGTCGTAGAACGCCTTGACATGGAGCTGATAGATGATCGCATCTTTGTACCAGAGCGGATCGTCTCCCAAGGCCTCGGAGGGTGACGGGATTGCAAGCATTTATGTAGCTTCCATGAAGTAATCGAGGTTCTGCTGGGTGAGCTCGGTGAAATAGTCCGTGATCTCCTGCTTGGTATTTAGCCAGGCAAAGCAGGTGTAGGACTGGGTAAACCAGAGCTTGGCGAGCCGATGCATGGACGTGGGCTGCGTCGCCTCGCCAACGATCGTTGCCCAGTAGCTGGATCGGTGCTTCGCTCCATCGCGGCCCATCCGCTCTGCGATAGCGCAGCATGCAAGCGATCGCATCATGGCCGTCCGCGTAGAGGTCGGCTTCCACCACTACCCGCGCCCAGCGTACGTTTGATGGCAAAACGGCGGCCGTCGATTTCGGGCCTGACCTCCCCGATGACGGCCCGGTATCTTTCGTTCGCTCGCGCAAGCGGTGACATTCGTGGGAACGTATTACAGGAGATGTCAGTCCAAGCTCGCATCGTGGTTCCATTCACGCCACTGGCTAAATTCACTGCCCATGAACAATACCTTCTTGCCCGGATGGGTATACAGGGAATAGGGATTTGAAAGGGTCTTTGTCTTTAAAAGGGAAGATACGACTGGACCTGTCAGCTGTCAAACACGCGGATCCAGGATCGACGACACTGCTCGTTCGCCATCGGTTGCCGCAGCACCCATTTCGCTTTCCTCGGTCAAGTAGCCGTCTCCTCAATCTACCTCGCCCGGCGGCGTGATCCGCCGGCTCGGGCAGCGTACCACGTCTTAAGCGATCCGCTATTTCCCGACGCAAAACGTAGAAAAAATTTCGCCTAAAAGGTCTTCGCTAGTAAAGTCGCCGGTGATTTCGCTCAAGGTTTGCTGGGCCAGGCGCAGGTGTTCCGCCACGAGCTCCGGTCCGCGCGCGGCGAGGAACGCCTCTTGGGCGTCTTGTACGCACGCCTGTACCCGCCGCAGGGCATCCACATGGCGCTTGCGCGCACTGAAGGCACCGGCGGACGCTTCGTGGTAATCCACGCAGCTCTTTAGATACTGCTCGAGGAGCGCTACGCCGGCGCCCGTCTTCGCCGAGAGGTAGACCGCATCACCGCTGGGCACAGCGAGCGCGGCCGGCTCCATGCCGATGAGATCGATCTTGTTGTGTACCCACGTCAGGCGCGCACATGCGGGAAGCCCGTCGATTGCATCGCCGGGATCGCGGGCTCCGGGATCGCTCGCGTCAAGCACGAAGAGCACGTGATCTGCTTGGGCGACCGCCGTGCGGGTGCGCCGGATCCCCTCACTCTCAACCGGGTCGGACGTGGCGCGCAAGCCCGCAGTATCGGTGAAATGGAACGGCATCCCGCCGAGGCTGATCTCGACATGGATCGCATCGCGCGTGGTGCCCGCCACCGCAGTCACGATCGCGCAATCTTCGCGCGCCAAGCGGTTCAAGAGACTGGATTTGCCGACATTCGGGGGGCCCGCGATCACTACCCGCACACCATCGGTGAGCATTCGCCCGAGCGTCGCCTGCGTGATCAGCCTGGCGGTAGCATTGAGTGCCCCGTCCAGTTGTTTGCCCAAACCCGCCGAATCCAGCGCGTCGATCTCCTCCTCGGGGAAATCGAGTGTCCCTTCTAGATGTACCCGGACCGCAACGAGCTGCCCGAGGATCTCGCGCACGCGCACCGAGAACTCCCCTTCCAAAGAGCGCAGAGCGGCGCGCGCGGTTTCGGCCGTCGCGCTATTGATGAGATCCGCGATGGCCTCGGCCTGAGTGAGATCGAGTTTGCCGTTCAGGAAAGCGCGTTCCGAAAACTCTCCGGGGTGCGCCAGCCGGGCACCGAGGCTCGATACTCTTTGCAGCAGCAGGTTCAGCGCGACTGGGCTACCGTGACCATGCAATTCTAAAACATCTTCGCCGGTATAAGAGTGTGGTGCTTCGTAAAGCAGAGCGATTCCTTGATCCAGCGTTTCGTCGCCAGCCCCAACAAAGCGTGCATAGGTCGCGTCGCGCGGCAAGAGTGGCCGGCGAACGATGTTATCGGCAATTGCGCGGGCCAATGGCCCTGAGATGCGCACAATCCCGATACCTCCCCGTCCTGGCGGGGAGGCGATAGCGGTTATTGTATCCTGTTCAGGGGCTACCACATGGCAAGGCCACGAACATGACTGGCGGCAGTCTCAATGCCGGAAGCCCACGAAGACTATCGCGAACCGCCCGTCGCTCAGGCATGCTCGGGCGCGATTCTAACCCGCCTTAGCCGGGTGTGCCGCTTCGCCATATTGCTTGTTGATCAACCATTGCTGACCGATCGACAGTACGTTGTTTGCAAGCCAATAGAGAACCAACCCCGAAGGGAAAAACGCAAAAAAAACTGTAAGCACGATGGGCAGAAGCTGCATGACTTTCTGCTGCATGGGATCGATTGGAGTCGGGTTAAGCTTATATTGGATAAGCATAGTGGCGCCCATTAGCACCGGTAAAACAAAAAACGGATCGGGTGCGGACAGGTCTTTTATCCAGAATCCGAACGGCGCTTGGCGTAATTCCACGCTTTCAAGCAAGACCCAGTATAAAGCGATAAAGACCGGGATCTGCACGAGGATTGGCAGGCAGCCACCGAAGGGATTGACCTTCTCTTCTTTGTAAAGCTCCATGACGGCTTGATTCATTTTCATGCGGTCGTCTTCGTGACGTTCCCGCAGGGCCTGCAAGCGGGGCTGGAGCTTCTTCATCTTCGCCATCGAGCGATAGCTTGCCGCGGATAATTGAAAGAACATCACTTTCAAAATGACCGTCACACCCACGATGGCCCAACCCCAGTTGCCGGTGAAGCGGTGAAGCTGCTCCAATAACCAAAAAATCGGCTTACCTATGAACCATAGCACGCCGTAGTCCACCGTGAGCTCAAGCCCGGGAGCAATCTTCTCGAGGCTGTGCTGAAGCTTTGGGCCTAAGAAAATCCTCATGTCGATCGCATCATCTGCCCCGGAGGGGACGTTCAGTTCCGGCCCATAGAGGCCGATCAGATAGCGTTTCCCGTCGTCCAAAATCTTGGAATAATAGTGGTAAATCTCCTTAGGATCGGGAACTAGCGCGACGACGAAATAGTGCTGCAGCATCGCTGCCCAACCGTTAGCGACATCGCGTTCTATCGGCTTTTCTTGCATGTCATCGAAATCGATCTTCTCGTAAGGCTTTTCCGGGCTCGAGATGGCGGCGCCGGTATAGGTGTAAATAAAACCGGCCCCCGCCTCTGATTGGCTACGCTGAAGCTGGCCATAAACGCGGCCGGCCCAGGGGTTGGGTCCCTCGTTTGCAATTTCATAACGCAGGTTGACGAGATAGCTACCGCGCTCGAAGGTGTAGATCTTCCGTACCGTAAGTCCTTGCACCGGACCCCAGGTAAATACGACTTTTAGCGAATTCTTGGCGTTTTCCAACTCGTAAGCGTTTTGCTCGCTCCGATATTCGCTGTGATGATCCGGGGCAACATCCGTGCTTCTCAATCCTCCTTGCACAACGAACGTTAGCGATTCGCTCCGGTCAAGTAAAACAAACGGTTTATCAGGGGCGTCCACGGACACAGGGAATTCACGCAGCTTTGCTTTTTCGATGACCCCGCCGATCTTGTTGATGTCGAGATCCAGGACATCGGTTCTCACATGGACGTACGAATCTTCCTTGCCCTGCGGCTCGACCTCTTCATCGGAAACCGCTGCGCTAGCCTCCTTGCCGTGCTCTACGGTGGGAATGTCGGTCCCCTCAGGTGCCGTAGTCTCACCGGTTGTTGATCGCGACCACGGGGATTCGAGGCTACCGTAATCACGCTGCCAGGCCTGCCAAATAAGCAGGGAAATAATACATAACCCTGCGATCATCAGTAATCTAATGTTATCCATCTATCCTAACCCTTAGCACGTGGTACCGGATCAACCCCTCCGGGGTGAAACGGATGACAATGGCATATACGTTTTATAGTCAAGCGAAGTCCCCGCGCTATACCGTGTAATGCGATTGCCTCCGCGGCATATTGCGAACAACTCGGGTGGAAGCGGCAGTGCCGCCCCATGAACGGGCTCACGACCCTCTTATAGAGGCTAATGACGGAAATCAAAACTCTCTGCATCGCGCTATACGGGCCCAATGGAAGTCGAGTAGATCACGGAACTGTATCCCGGTGAGCTCGCACGCGGGTTTGCGAACTATGACTAGCGTATCGAAGCCGGCGAGCTTCGGCTTTTGGTGGCGGAAGAACTCACGCGCACGCCGTTTTAATCGATTCCTCTTTACCGCAAGGCGAACCTGTTTTTTCGGAACTGCGATACCCAACCTGGCTCGGGTCAATCCATTGCGGCACCTAAGCACCATTACGTAGCGGTCGCCAGATTTGCATCGAGCCGAAAGAAGGCGCTGGAAATCCCGACGTTCTTTGACTCTGTCGTCCGCAGAAAAGGATACTAGGGCCCTCGCTTGCTTATCAGTCAGGCCGTCAATCGCTTGCGGCCTTTTGCACGCCTGGCCTTGATCACCAGCCGCCCGGCTTTGGTTCTTATCCGCGCACGGAAACCATGCGTCCTCTTGCGCTTAATTTTGCTCGGTTGGTAAGTGCGTTTCATGACAAAGTACTAGGGATAACTGGCATGCAAAATAAACGTGAGATGTTGTACGAATAAGCTTATTCTGTCAAATCATGATGGTTTCTCCTTTAAAGCCACCGCGGGGTAGCTAGGCACCATGAATCGGGTATAAACTTTTCAGCTTCCTACTCGTTTCTATAACACAAATAGAGGAAGGTTCTATGGGGGGATCTCTGTGGCAACGCTGCCTCGCCAAACTAGAGTGCGAATTACCGCCACAACAATTCAGCACTTGGATTAGACCTCTCCATGCGGTCGAAGAGGACCAAAATCTCAAGTTGCTAGCCCCCAACCGGTTCGTACTTGAGTGGATCAAGGACAGGTACCTTGAGCGGATAATAGACCTCGTCACTCATCTTCCAGAAGCCGAGGGCGTGAAGGTCTACCTCTCGGTCGGGAGCTACTCGGGGCGGACCTCGGCAGGTAAAATGCCACATTATTTGCCTAAGAGTAGCAACCGGGATGCCCCGATTAGCCGCGGCCTAAAACCAGGTTTTACCTTTGAGACTTTCGTCGAGGGCAAATCCAACCAGCTTGCGCGCGCCGCGTCCCTGCAGGTCGCCGAGAATCCAGGAGCCGCATATAATCCACTTTTTATCTGCGGTGGGGTTGGGCTCGGCAAGACGCACTGCATGCATGCAGTCGGGAACATGATTTGCCGGATCCGCCCCAATGCGAATGTGGTATACCTGCACTCCGAACGCTTCGTAGCAGATATGGTCAAGGCACTGCAACACAACACGATCAACGACTTCAAGCATTTCTATCGATCCGTCGATGCCTTGCTAATCGATGATATTCAGTTTTTTGCGGGCAAGGAGCGCTCTCAGGAGGAGTTCTTCCATACGTTCAACGCCTTGCTCGAAGGTCAACAACAAATTGTTCTAACGTGTGATCGTTACCCAAAAGAGGTGCAAGGTGTCGAGGAACGACTAAAATCGCGCTTTGGATGGGGTCTTATGGTTGCCATTGAACCCCCGGAACTAGAAACCCGTGTTGCAATTCTAATGATTAAGGCTGAACTGGCGCGAATCGTGCTTTCTGACGAGGTTGCCTTTTTTATCGGAAAGCGTTTTCGCTCCAACGTCAGGGAGCTGGAAGGCGCACTCCATCGTGTCATTGCAAACTCTCAATTTACCGGACGACCCATAACTCTCGAATTCGCAAAGGATGCGTTAAAAGACCTACTTGCGTTAAACGACAAGCTGGTAACGATCGATAACATCCAAAAAACCGTGGCGGACTTTTACAAAACACGCCTGTCCGACCTGGTATCGCACCGCCGCAATCGCTCTATCACGCGTCCTCGGCAAATCGCGATCGCATTATCCAAAGACTTGACTAATCATAGCCTTCCGGAGATCGGCGATGCTTTTGGAGGTAGAGATCATACCACCGTTCTGCACGCCTGCCGAAAAGTATCCGAATTACGCAAGCTCGAACAACGCTTCGACGACGATTACTTAACGCTTTACAGGATCCTGACCACATGACGTGAATTCCCTGTGAACAATCCCATACGCATGATCCCCATTTCATCTTGTTTATCTTCATCCACAGAAAGTGCGCCCGGTTATTACCTATATATCCACCAAAAGGTACTCAATTAAGCTCCTGTTTATTAGACCAAGCTTTATATCGATGCAGTTAAACTGCTTTGCACTAATAACGAAATTAATATAAGCCTAATGAAATTATCTATTGAGCGTGAGAGGCTCCTTTCGCCGTTGCAAAAGTTAAGTGGGATCCTCGATCGAAATCAGTCCACTCCCATTCTGGGCCATGTGTTGGTGTCGGCACGCGAAGATTCTGTGTCATGTTCGGCGACCGACATGGAAGTGGAGCTTGTCGTTGTTGTCGAGCAAGGTGCGGCGGAGCGAGGTGAGATAACCCTTCCGGGAAGGAAGCTATTAGACATTTGTCGGGCGCTGCCGTCCGCGGCACGAATCGATATTTCTTACCAAAGTGGTCAGGCCGTCATTCGTTCCGGTAGAAGCCGTTTTACGCTGCAAACACTGCCGGCAGCCGAGTTCCCAAGCTTTACCGCGTTTTCTCCGCGAGTGACCTTCGATATTACAAGCCGAGAATTACGGGCACTTCTTGAAGAAACGCATTTTGCCATGGCCCAGCAGGATGTCAGATATTATTTAAACGGCCTCTTAATCGAGATTGGCGCGGGCAGGATCCGGGCGGTGGCCACTGATGGGCATCGGCTAGCTTTGAAAGACATACCGGCAAGTCCTGTTGTAGTGGAATCGATGCAAATCATTGTGCCTAGAAAAGCGGTTATTGAATTGCTGAAGGTGCTGGATGGAGACGATGGCGAAGCCAGGCTATCGATTAGCGATAACCACTTTCAGGTACAAGGAGCGAACGGCACGTTTACTTCGAAGCTTATCGATGGGCGATATCCCGACTACGAGAAGGTCTTGCCGCATAACACAAACAAGGTCGTGATCGCCGATCGGGAGCTGCTGCGACAGGGACTGGCGCGTAGCGCCATCTTATGTACGGACCGTTTTAAGGGCGTACGCATCTCGCTCGATCGGGATACATTACGCTCATGCGGTCAAAATGCGGAGCGGGAGGAATCGGAGGAACAGATCGAGGTTAGCTACAACGATGAGTTCCTGGAAGTAGGTTTTAATATCATCTATTTGATCGATGCGCTTGCGGCGATTAAAACGTCCCAAGTACGACTGGAATTTAAGGATACGGGTAGCAGTTGTGTGATTAAGCCGGACGGGGATTCGACGAACCTCTATGTTGTTATGCCTATGAGAATTTGAAAGGCGTGTTGTTAAGGCTTGATGTATAAATACGCTTTAGAGGTTTCACGTGGAACATAGGTGGCTGTGGTAAACTGTTATTCTTACAGCACCCCGGACCCAGCATGCAAAGCTCCGCACGATACGATTCCTCGAATATCAAGGTTCTAAAGGGATTAGATGCCGTACGAAAACGGCCAGGGATGTACATCGGTGACACCGATGATGGTATGGGTCTCCACCACATGGTATTCGAGGTGGTAGACAATAGTATCGATGAGGCACTAGCAGGCTACTGCACGGAAATTAATGTCCGTGTTCATAGGGACGGATCGGTCACGGTTAAGGATAACGGCCGTGGTATCCCGGTTGACCTACATGTCGAAGAGGGGCGCTCAGCGGCTGAAGTCATCATGACGACCCTTCACTCGGGCGGTAAATTTGATGATGACTCTTACAAGATCGCAGGTGGCTTGCACGGCGTAGGCGTATCGGTTGTTAACGCGCTGTCGGAGTCCTTGAATTTAACGATTAATCGGGATCGACAATGCTTTTATCAACAATACGTGGATGGCGAGCCAAAAGCCCCGATCCGGGTCCTCGGAAGCGCGATACACCGTGGAACGGAAATCAACTTTAAACCTAGCCCGAACGTATTCTCGAATATAGAGTTTCACTATGATATTTTAGCCAAGAGGCTACGCGAGTTATCGTTCCTGAATTCCGGCGTCAAGATCGATTTGGCTGACGAGCGCACTGGGCGAAGCGATACTTTTGAATATAAAGGAGGAATTGGCGCGTTCGTAGAGCATTTAAATAAGAAAAAGACACCCTTGCATGCGAGCGTGATCACTATAAGTGTCGCTCACGAGGGAATTGAGGTGGCCGTCGCGATGCAATGGAACGATTCCTATCAAGAGAATATCTTTTGTTTTACCAATACCATTCCGCAGCGCGACGGCGGTACTCACCTAGCGGGGTTTAAAGGAGGGATTACACGGACGTTTAACCAATATATGGACCGGCAGGGGATCCTTCAAAAAAGTAAGATTCTCGTCACGGGTGACGATGTCCGCGAGGGGCTAACCGCCGTCCTCTCTGTGAAGCTTCGGGATCCGAAGTTTTCTTCTCAAACCAAGGATAAGTTGGTGTCGAGTGAGGTGAAAGGTGTCGTGGAAAGCGTCGTGGCCGAGAAACTCGATGAGTTTCTGTTGGAGCGGCCAAATGAGGCGAGGGTCATAACCGATAAAATTATTGATGCTGCCCGCGCGCGCGAAGCGGCCCGTAAAGCTAGAGAGTTGACCAGGCGCAAGACGGCATTGGATATCGCGGGCTTACCGGGGAAACTTGCCGATTGCCAAGAAAAGGATCCAAAACAATCAGAGATCTTTCTAGTCGAGGGCGATTCCGCTGGCGGATCGGCGAAGCAGGCCAGAGATCGGCGTTTTCAGGCTATCCTTCCGCTTAAAGGAAAGATACTCAATGTTGAGAAAGCTCGGTTTGACAAGATGTTGGCGTCGGCCGAGGTAGGCACGCTGATCATGGCGCTCGGGTGTGGGATCGGCCGAGAAGAATATAACCCGGACAGACTTCGCTATCATCGGATCATCATCATGACGGACGCCGATATTGATGGCTCGCATATCCGCACCTTGTTACTCACGTTTTTCTATAGGCAGATGTTTGATTTAGTGGAGCGGGGGCACGTGTATATCGCCCAACCGCCGCTTTACAGGGTGAAGAAGGGAAAGCAGGAGCAATACATAAAAGACGAGCGATCGTTTCTGAACTATTTGCTAATGAACGGGTTACGCGACGCGCGGTTCTACACATCGGATTCTGCTTTCAAATCAGACGACGTCCATCGAATCGGGCAGGATTACCTCGTCTGGCGTGAGTTGCTTAACCGCTTACAGAGATCACATAACGAGGAAATACTGAAGGGCATCGGAGACATCCCACTGCTGAGCAGCGAAGAGCTATCCGATCCAGAATCGCTCGCTATCTGGTGTGGGCGCCTCGATCAACGGCTACAGCAAACCGACCCACAAGGGACATATGATACCCAATACGACCTGAAAGCCGACCGGCCTGCGCGAATCGTCACCACGAAGACCAGGCATGGCATCGAAGCTACCGATATCTACACGCATGATTTCTTTAACTCCAGCGAGTACCACCGGCTCGTAGAGCTATCCGTGCACCTTAGTGCAGGTTTGGCGAACGGCGCAAGGGTAGAAATAGCCGGTAAGTCATATCCGATCGGCAGCATTAGAGAGGGGTTTGAGCGTATTTTGGACGAATTTCGCGATGGGTTGCAGATCCAACGCTACAAAGGTCTCGGTGAAATGAACCCGGAGCAATTGTGGGAGACCACTATGCATTCTGAGTCACGGAGCCTATTGCAAGTGCGCATCGAGGATGCGGTCGCCGCAGATGAGATCTTCACGACGCTGATGGGCGACCAAGTTGAACCGCGACGCGACTTTATCGAAGTCAACGCTCTTTCGGTGGGGAACCTAGATACCTAAGGAAGCTCTGCAAAAGTGTTGCGAGCAAGCGCAGATGCGCGAAGCCGCGGAGCGTGTCGCGAGACATATCAGGTAGATAGGCCAGCGACGAGCGAGCACGCGACAAAGCAGATGGGCTGCGCAGTAACTTTTGCAGAGCTTCCCTAAGCGAGAGGGAGCAAGAACACCGGGGCTAAGGGTTGCGATCGATAAGCACCGCTTCTACCGATGCGCGCGCGCGGCAACCCACACATCGACTCGCCTCACCCCCTCGGAACGTAGTAAAACCGCGAGCTCGCGGGCTGTGTAGCCTGTCGTCATTACGTCGTCGACGAGGGCGACGTGCTGATATCGCACGGGTTGGTTCAACTGAAACGCGCGCCGCACGTTGCGGCGTCGCGCTTTAGCCGCTAGGCTAGCCTGTGGAATCGTCTTTCGAGCCCGGACGGCGGCGTCGTGCAGCAGCGGGATCCCGAGGCTTTCGGCGAGGGGCTTAGCGAGTTCAACGGCTTGGTTATAGCCGCGGTTGAAGAGGCGTTTCCAATGCAGGGGAATGGGAATCAAGCACTCGGGCAAGTCGGTCTGTAAGCGCGCAATCTGTTGATACATTAGACGCGCAACGAGTTCCGCGTAAGCGAGCCGTTGCGAGAACTTGATGGCTTTGATCAGCATATCAACAGGGAAGGCATAGTGATACGGAGCGAAGCACAGTCCAAAGGGTGGCGGGTCTTGCAGGCAGGTACCGCAGCTCGTATTCACCGGTAACGGGAGAGCACAGGTGCGGCATGCGTTTGTATTCGCCGGCAGGGCCTCGGAACAAGCTTGGCAGAGGAAGCCTACTGAGGGGATCCGCGCATCGCAAAGAACACAGTGCATGGGGGCTATCCGTTAGTCGGCAGGGGCTCGCGTACTGGTTTAATAACGTGGGTAATGAAGACACACTTAACACCATGATGAACGCGCGCGCAAGCGGCTCTTTGTTTCCCGATCCGGCCCTAAAAATGCCAGAGCTTAGGCATGATTGGAAAGCGGAGGAGGCTGAGTATATATACAGCCTCCCGTTCTCGGATCTCCTGTTTCAAGCGCAAAGCGTTCATCGGCGATATTTTAAGTCCAATACTGTCCAGCTCAGCACGTTGCTTAATATCAAAGTTGGGGGTTGTCCGGAAGACTGCGCGTATTGTCCGCAGAGCGCGCGCTACGGCACTTCGGTGAAAGCTGCACGCATGCTTGATGTTGCCATAGTCACGGAGGCCGCCGAAAAGGCGAAACGCGAAGGGGCGACAAGGTTTTGCATGGGGGCCGCATGGCGTAGCCCGCGTCGGAATGATCTGGAGCTCGTGCTTGAAATGGTGAGTGCGGTCAAGCGCCTCGGCCTGGAAACATGCGCGACCCTGGGCATGTTAACGGAGGAACAAGCCGAGGCGCTAAAAGAGGCAGGGCTCGATTATTACAATCACAACCTCGATACCTCCCCCGCGTACTACCCCCGGATTATCACTACACGAACTTATGAGGACAGGTTGCGCACCCTTGGGCATGTGAGAGCCGCGGGGATGCGAGTATGTTGCGGCGGGATCATCGGTATGGGCGAGAGCCGCCACGATCGCTGTTCTTTATTGATGACCCTCGCCAACCTTCCTGAACATCCCGAAAGCGTCCCGATCAATCTTTTGGTGCGGATTGAGGGAACGCCGCTGGGCGCTGCCGAGATCCCGGATCCCTTCGATATGGTGCGCACCATTGCGCTCGCGCGCATCTTAATGCCCGCATCCTACGTAAGGTTATCGGCCGGCAGGAGCAGCATGTCGGATGAGCTTCAAGCCCTTTGTTTTCTTGCCGGAGCTAACTCTGTGTTTTACGGGCAGCAGCTCTTGACGACGGAAAACCCTGCGGCAGGCCATGATCGGCGGCTATTTTACCGCCTCGGGATCACGCCAGTTTGAGCACAGCGGTCTTACTCTATACGAAATGTTGGTCGTTCAAATTGGTTCGGCCTTCTTGTAGGCGGTTCCGGATACAGCGTAGGGTATGAAACGCGAAGAAAGTAAGCATGAAGAAGAAATGCAAGGATGGGAACCACGCTGAATCTGGATGTTAACGTGCCAGCGTTCGACGCAACCCTGCTTGCTGGACTGCAACACCTCAAAGAACACTATCAATATCGCACACGCTGGGTTAAAGAAGCCGCGGAAGGACCGGAGATCGAAGTCGAAGGTCGTCGCTATGTCGATTTCTCCAGCAACGATTATCTCGGTTTAAGCGGCGACCCGCGCGTTGTTACCGCGTTTCGGCGTGGTTTGGGGCGCTATGGCGCCGGGGCCGGCGCGTCGCATCTGGTCTCGGGTCATTGGCAGCCTCATCACGCGCTAGAGATGGAATTGGCTGCGTTTACTGGCCGGCCCATGGCGCTGCTATTCTCGACAGGCTATCTGGCGAACCTCGGGATCGCCAGCGCGTTGTTTCAGCGAAACGATACCGTGATCCAGGACCGGGCCAACCATGCCTCGCTGGTGGATGCGGCGATCCTGGCGCGCGCGCGCCTGGTGCGTTACCCGCATCGCGATATCGGAGCGCTTGAACGCCTGCTTTCAAAGGGCCGGGGCGGGAGCACCTATGTCGTGACCGATGCTGTTTTTAGCATGGATGGGGGGCTCGCACCTTTGGTCGAAATCGCCGCTTTGTGCGCGCGGCGCGAAGCGGTGTTTGTAGTTGATGATGCGCATGGGTTCGGCGTCTTGGGAGCGGATGGGGCGGGCGCCTTGAATCACCTCGGGCTTGGGCTTGAGGAGGTGCCGATACTCATGGCCACCTGCGGTAAGGCATTGGGCGTATTCGGGGCGTTTGTAGCGGGTTCGGAGCCACTCATCGAAACGCTCATTCAGCGTGCCCGGAGTTATATTTACACCACGGCCATGCCGCCAGCGATGGCCGAAGCGGTGCGCGAGAGCCTCGCGTTGCTGCGTCTCGAGGGGTGGCGTAGGACACATTTGCAGACGCTCATCGAACACTTCAGGGCTGGGGCGGAACGCCTTGGAATCAAGCTTGGTGATTCGCGTACGCCGATCCAGCCTATCATTTTAGGTCACAGCCGCACGACCTTGGAGGTGGCGGCATTTCTGCGGCGCAAGGGGTACTACGTCGTCGCTTTCCGGCCACCAACGGTGCCGAAGGGTACGGCCCGATTGCGGATCACCCTCACGGCAAATCACACGCCAGCGCATATCGATGGGTTACTGGCGACGCTCACCGAGATCCCTTACGCTGTTTCATAGAACAGCGAGGGCAGGGTATCCCGCTGGTCTTTATTCTCGGGTGGGGATTCGCCGGCTCGATCTGGGACGAATTCATCGGGCTAACACAGGCTCCGAGCAGGATGGAGGCCACCACTTCAGCTATACTACTAGACCGCGATCCCTTAACTCCGGTTCGTGTTGCCGATCCTCTGATGCCTTTGTCTCCACATTTGTGCACTCACGTCATCGCTGGCGCGGGGCACGTGCCTTTTGTCTCGCATCAACACGAGACCTGGCGGGTGTTGCGAGAGTTGTTTTGATGCCAACAACCTTTCCGGACGCCTATCGGCTTGATAAAAAGCGCTTGGCGGCCGCGTTTAACCGCGCGGCGCCGAGCTATGACCGGCACGCCGTGCTACAGCAGACCGTCGCCATGCGCATGCTGGAGCGTCTAGCGCTAGTAAAGATTACTCCCAGGAGGGTGCTGGATGCGGGCGCTGGCACGGGTTACGCCGCGGGCTTATTGCGCCGGACCTATCGGCCCGAGGCGCTTGTGGCCTTCGATATTGCTCACGGAATGCTGCGGCAGGCACGGAGGCATGCACCGAGTTTCTTATCGTGCCAGGTTTATCTTTGCGGCGATGTGGAACGCCTGCCCTTAGCCGCGAAAAGTATCGACCTCGCATTTTCCAATCTCTCGCTGCAATGGTGCAACGATCTCGACCGGGTACTCGAAGAATTCAGCCGGGTTCTGACTACCCAAGGGCTCTTGATGTTTTCGACCTTCGGGCCGGATACGCTCGGCCAGTTACGGGCAAGTTGGGCGAAGGTGGATAAACGAGTTCACGTCCATGGATTCGCCGATATGCACGACATCGGTGATTCGCTCATTCGCGCCGGCTTCAGCGGCCCGGTGCTGGACGTCGAGCGTTTCACTATGACCTACCCCGATGCCTATGCGCTGATGCGGGATCTGAAAACGATCGGGGCGGTCAACGCGGCACAAGGCCGCCATCGCGGTCTCACCGGGAAAGGTCAATTGACAGCGCTTGTGAACGAATACGAACGCTTCCGGTGCCACGGCGTGTTGCCGGCGACCTTCGAAGTTGTTTATGGGCATGCGTGGGTACCGGAAGCCGGGGTGCGGGCGCAGGACGGAAGCACGGTCGCGGCGTTTCCCTTCGAGCAGCTTAGAAGCGCGATTAAGGCGCGCTTACCGCACTGACTACGGGTAAAAAGGCGCGCCCAGGCCGGCTATGCGAGAGGGGCTTTTCGTCACCGGAACCGATACCGGGGTGGGCAAGACCATCGTCGCGCTCGCTCTTATCGACGGATTGAAGGAGGCTGGACTGCGCGTAGCGGGTATGAAACCGATCGCAACCGGCTGCGTGCGTACGGCCGAGGGACTCAGAAATGCGGATGGGCTCGCGCTATTAGAGCGATCAAGCGTGCCCCTGCCGTACGCCAGCGTTAACCCCTATGCCTTCGAGCCTCCCGTGGCGCCGCACCTGGCTGCCGCTGCCGTGGATACGGGGATTTCACTGGGTGCGGTGACCGACGTTTATCGCGAGCTTCTCCAACAGGTGGATTGCGTGGTCGTGGAAGGCATTGGCGGCTGGCGCGTACCTCTCAATTACCAGGCTTTCGTGTCCACGCTGGTGCGGTACCTAGGCCTTCCCGCGTTACTCGTCGTCGGCGTGCGCCTTGGATGTATTAATCATGCACTGCTGACCGTCGAGGCGATCGAGAGAGATGAGGTGAAAATGCTCGGTTGGGTTGCAAACCAGGCGGACGTGGATTATAGGTACGTAGAGGCCACCGTGACTAGCTTAGAACACTTCATCGAGGCGCCGTTGCTTGGGATGATCCCTTACCTTCGGCCGGGGGAGGAGCGTACCGTCTCCTCGCTCCTAGGCGAGGTTGTACGGACCGTGCTAGAACGACAAACCGTGCCGCTATGAACCGCGCGGCGGCCATTTAGGCGAGCGTTTGGTTGCTGGCGACACATGAACAGGAGACGAACATGCCTCACGTCAACTTTGGCGCAAAGGAGGAACCCGGTTTCGAGCTCAAGGAGAGTCCCGATCTGATCGCCGTGCGAACTCGCAGTCGCCGGTCGGTGATGGGGGTGGGACCGGTGTCTCAGCCGAGCGCCGCCGAAGTGAGCGATGGAACACTGGTGGCGAGCTTCCCTGATGCGGGGGTGGAAGTCTATCGTGTCCCCACCGCCCGCCGATCCGTGGGCAAACGCAAGTTGGCATTGCGCGCGATGCCGGACGTGCGGTTCGCTGGGTCGGTCCTCGTCCAACCCGAGACTGGAAAGCCGGTCCTTTACAGCGAGAACATCTATATCCGGTTCAAGGAGACCGTCGATCCCGACGACTGCGAGACGATCCTTCGCGAGGCTGGACTGACAATTAAGGAGCGGCTGGAATTCGCGACCAACGCGTACTTCGTAGCTGCTCCGGAAGGGACCGGACAGAAAGTGTTCGACGTCGCTTCGGATCTGTTGAAGCGACAGGACGTCATTTATTGTCACCCGGAACTGCTCGAGACGCGGGCGCTCAAGGGGATCTTTCCGCAGCAGTGGCACCTAAAACTGACGACCGTCGGCGGAGTGGCGATCAACGCCCATGCAAACGTCGAGGCGGCCCACACGATCGCCAAAGGGGCCGGGGTCACGATCGCGGTCATCGACGATGGCGTGGACATCGACCATCCCGAGTTCGGCGGGTCGGGCAAGATCGTCGCGCCGCGTGACGCGACACTCCAGACCGATGATCCGCGGCCGAAGGCAAACGCTGAAAAACACGGTACCGCGTGCGCCGGCGTCGCCAGTGGCATCGGCCTCGACGGCGCATCCGGCGTGGCACCAGCGGCTAGGTTGATGCCGATCCGACTGGCATCCGCGCTTGGCTCCGTTCGCGAAGCCGAAGCGTTTCGGTGGGCGGCCGATAATGGGGCCGATGTCATTTCGTGCAGTTGGGGCCCAGAGGACGGAGCGTGGTGGGATCCCAGCGATCCCGCACACACTGCGCCCGCCCAACTTCGGGCCAGCACGCGCGACGCTATCGACTACGCCGTCACGAATGGTCGTGGCGGGAAGGGATGCGTGATCCTGTTCGCAGCGGGGAACGGGAACGAGTCCGTCGAGTTCGACGGGTACGCGAGCTACGAGAAGGTGATCGCCGTGGCGGCGTGCAATGACCTGGGCAAGCGGAGCGTTTACAGCGACTTCGGCAAGGCCGTTTGGTGTGCCTTCCCCAGCAGCGATATCGGCCACGCCCCGTTCGATCATCCTGAACCGCTGACCGACGGGATCTGGACCACCGATCGGCTCGGCCAGCGGGGCTATAACCCGGGCGACCCGCAGTTCGGTGACGCCGCCGGAAAGTACACGAACAGCTTTGGCGGCACGTCCAGCTCGTGCCCGGGTGCGGCGGGTGTGGCGGCGCTGGTTCTGTCCGCGAACGCGACCCTGCGTTGGAACGAAGTCAAGGACATCCTTCGCCGAGCGTGCGACCGGATTGATCCGCAGGGTGGCGCCTACAGCGCCAGCGGGCACAGCAAGTTTTACGGTCACGGACGGCTGAACGCTGAGACCGCAGTCAAACTGGCAAAGCAATCGGTCGGGAAGCTCGTCATCGTCAACAAGCTGCTCAATGAATCCATTCCTGATCTTGGCAGTGTGGAAGGGACCGTGGACGTTACGGAGACGACCCCGGTCGAAAAGCTCGCCATCTCCGTCCGGCTGCAACACACCTACATCGGGGATCTGGTCATCACTGCCGTACCGCCCGCCGGCAGCGGACTGCCGAAGGTCGTTCTACACAATCGCTCCGGCGGCAGTCGGAACGATATCGACCGGCAGTACGACCCATCGAACACCCAGAGTTTGACCGCGTATTCCGGGATGAAGTGCAACGGAACCTGGACGGTGCGGGTCGAGGACAAGGCCGCGCAGGACTCAGGGACGCTGATTCAAATTGGGTTGCACATGTTCCTGACACCGACCCAACCGAGTGGTGGGGGCGCCACCCCGCACGCGGCCCACGTTCCGGGCGGAAGCACATCGAGGCGCAAGAGGTCGGCGGGCTCCAACGCCCCTAAAAAGACAAAGCATTGACAGGCGGCAACGACTCGTGGGTGGGCGCGATCCGGATCGGGAAGCCCGTGCTTTGCCTTTGCGTCCGACGAGGAGCATGAGCCGCCAAGGCTCGGCCTACTACCCATTCCGGCTTCATCGGCCGGGATGTCGATTCACCGCTTGACATTACAAGGCCGCCGGCTAGAATACCATCCATATGGATGGTGCTAGGATGGTATTAGGAGCGTCGCGGAGGGTTTATGAGCGTGCAGGATCTGCGGTCGAAAGCAAGCGACAGCGAGAAGATTACGATTAACCTCGGGTTCATCGATCTGGGGCAGATCGACTTGTTGGTGCACGAAGGGTTTTATTCCAACCGCACTGACTTCATCCGCACTGCGATACGCAACCAAGTGACAACGCATGCCGAGGTAGTGAAACTAACCGTGGCCCGCAAGACTTTGGTTCTCGGCCTGCAGGATTTCAGCCGCGAGGACCTTGAGACCGTGCAGACGGCCGGACAGAAGCTCCAGATCCAGGTCCTCGGTCTGGTCCGCATTGGCGAGGATGTGCCCCCCGAACTGGCCCGCGCCACCATCGATTCGGTCACCGTATTGGGTGCCTTGCACGCGAGTGCGGCAGTCAAGGTTGCCTTAGCCGATCGGATCCACTAATCAGCACAGCGAGGTATGGATATGAACGAGGCAATGCGCGCTGGGATGCTAGAAGCCACCCGCCTGATCCGCGCACGCGGGCTCCTCGAGGCCACCGTCACGATTCAACGCACGCTGCGGAGCATCGTCGCGCCGGACGCTGCCGCCGATTCCCCCGATCCGACCACGGATGGGTCCATCGAGGGCACCTTCCGTGTCATTGATGCCGATTCCCTCCCTTCGCCTGGTAGTGCCGATGTACGCCAAGGGCCTGTTCACGGGCCGTCCACACGCTTCCGCACCCCGCGGCGTCCCCATTTCTGGGGAAGCTCCGAGCCGGCATCCCGGCCCGCCCCCGCTCCAGGCGACGTGGTGCCCGGGGAGCGGTTCCTCACCGGGTCCTACACCAATCAGGCGGGAACTCGCGCCTACAAGCTGTACATCCCCAATGGCTACCATGGGCAAACGCTGCCCTTAGTCGTTATGCTCCATGGGTGTACGCAGACCCCCGACGATTTCGCCGCCGGCCACCGGCATGAATGTGCTCGCCGAAGAACACCAGTGCTTCGTGGTGTATCCCGCCCAGGTGCTTGCCGCCAATGGGTCGAAATGTTGGAATTGGTTCAATGCGGCCGACCAGCACCGCGACCAGGGAGAGCCATCCATCATTGCCGGTATCACCCGCCGAATCGTCGGCACCTACCCCGTCGACGCGCGGCGGGTCTACGTGGCCGGACTATCAGCCGGCGGGGCGATGGCCGCGATCATGGGGATGACCTACACCGATCTTTATGCGGCCGTCGGCATCCATTCCGGGCTTCCCTACGCCGTCGCCCACGACCTTCCTTCCGCCCTAACCGCGATGAAGCAGGGCGGGCCGGCCCCTGGCCGCCAGCGAGACGTCGATGTTCCAGGGGCGGAGCGATGCTCGCTGGTCGTCCCAATAATCGTGTTCCACGGGGATCGGGATACAAAGGTACACCCGCGCCCCGAAGCGCCAGAGCGAACTTACGCTGAACGTGTAGCAGATCCTCCTGGACATACAGCGCCGCAATAGGCCTCGTAGGCGGGGCTGACAGGCCCAACAATCGAAGCCAAGGTTCGTCCAAAGCGGCCGCCGCTTCCAACCGCTCAATCTCCTGTTGAGCGGCCCGTTGTACCCCCGCCGCCAGCTGCTCACACGCATCCACCGAGCCCGCAGATCGGCCTAACTGAACACCGCCCACGTTCGCGCACCTGGCAGCAAGAATTTATTTTTTATTGATCATTTGAAGATCCTGTGGTATACATAGCACAAGGTTTTGCAAATAACTGTTGACTTGTTGAACAAATTTATGAGAAAAAAGCAGGAGATTGTGTGCAGGGGACGATGGCCCGTCGCAAGGTGGTTTTCACAGTTTCATGAGCAATATCAAAGGTCTTGGGCCTCTATTGATCTTTATTTTTATACTTCCTTTGTCAAGCGAGCAAGGTTATTCACGAAATTGATTGCTAAAGCGAAGCGAGTCGTGTATTTTTGTCGTTGCGGAATTGCCACAATTTAATGCGCATTGAGTTGTATAGCTGCACGAATGGTGATTGCGTCCGCGCACGGTTACCCCTACGGTGTGGGCGCTCGTCAGGTCTTGGGGACGGAGTTACGAGAATGATGAAATTATTTTTCGCACTTTCTGGAATTGCGTTAAGTACAGTTGCAATGGCGCAATCGACGGGCATGCCGCCCTACACGCCTGACCCCGGCCCAGTGGCCGGGAATTGGGAAGCAATTGTAAACGGCTCGGGCAGATCGGACTCGAGTTTCGATACTAACGTTTTTCAATTCAGCGGCTCGATTGGATACTACCTGACCAAGAATATCCCACTCTCGTTCAGGCAAAGCGTTGACATTGGCGACAATAATAATAGCACCCTAATCGGCGGTAGGTCGGTATTTCAGGCTGCGTATCAGTTTGATCTTGCACGTTGGCAGCCATACCTCGGTTTGAATCTCGGCGGGCAATATGGTGCGGTTTTCGAGGACGATGGCGTCTGGGGTCCTGAAGGGGGCGTCAAATATTTCGTAAACGAGAGCACTTTTATATTTGGAAGCGTTGGTTACGACATGAAGATCAGTTCGTGCTGCAGCGACGGGGTAATTCCCTACTCGCTCGGCGTTGGTTTCGACTTCTAGGCTAAGGTATAGACACTGTAGACGTTCCGGCCCGGCCGTTTGATCGGGTTCTCGCATTGAGATGCCGGGGCAACCCTACGAGGGAGGACATAGACAATGACTTCTGTAAAGAGATTCGCGGTCCTGATGATCGCGGCGGTTACGCTAGCCGGATGTGCATCGCGGCCGATGAATCAGCTCGCGAGCATAAAACCGTACGGCGGCGGCTTTAACGATGCCCTGGCGCAGGATTATATCGCGCTGTCCGGGGTGGAGGCGGTGCAGGGCGACAACCGAGATGCTGATACGTACGCGCAGCGGGCCATGGCCGCAGCCGCAGGCCAGCCGACGGGGCCGGATCAGGTCGAGCTAAGGCAGCCGTTCCTGAAACATAAGTATGTCTCGGAGCTGTCCGATGCGCGTCAGCGGTTGGTCTCGGCGCTCGACAAGACTGGGCGGACCAAAGCACCTGACGATGCGGCCCACGCCCAAGCGTCTTACGATTGCTGGATAGAGCAGGCTTCCGAGGACCTACAACCGGCGCACATCGACGCCTGCAAGCAAGCTTTCATGGATGCAATCGCCAAGGTGGAGGCGGCGCTAGTCGAAGAGGTTCCGCCGCCAGCGGAGGTTGCTGCCCCACCGAGCTATATGGTGTTCTTCGATTTCGACAAGTATGATGTAACGTCTGACGGTATGAGCGTCGTCGAGAGTGCAGCGACCGATGCCAATGGTACGCCGTTCAAGAGGATCGTCGTGCAGGGTCATACGGATACGGTCGGCTCTGCAGACTATAATATGGCCCTATCACAGCGCCGTGCGGATGCGGTGAGGTCCGCTATGGCCGACTTCGGTACGCAAACTGATGCCATTGAGACCGAGGCCTTCGGCTTTACTGATCTGTTGGTACCCACCGGTGACGGTGTTCCGGAGGCGCAAAACCGGCGGGCTGTGATTGTCATCGAGCGCTAAGGATCTGCTGCGTTCCGACAGTTAGCCCGCTTTCTGCCAGGACGCCGCCCCAGGGCGGCGTCTTTTTTTTTACGTGCCGACCACGAACTCAGCGTTACTTCGGTCCCTTCGGGTTATCGCTGACTATCGCTTTGCTGCCCGAAAAGCCGTCGGCGATGGGCTTTCCGTTCGTATTGATCTTTCCGCCGCAGGGTGCAATGTCGTGACTTGGGGTGGTAGTAGAGCTTTCGAGCAAGTTCTCCAATCTCACGGACCTCGCACTCAATAACCGATTAAGAAGCAATGACGAGTTGGCGCAGAATGCCGCGTGCGTAATACTGCTGCGGTGTGAAGCTTCGTTGGCCAGCCGCGTGATAAAGGTGTTTAGGTTTTTCCGTCCCGCGGCACCGTGTTTTCGTTGGAAGAACGACTGCAGGGATCGCCCATGTTTGACTAAATCGCCCTGATATTTTCTTACGAAGGCGTTATAGTGGATTCTATTGCCACAGGAAAGCGCAGCTACCATAAGCTCGGTTTGTAGGGCGCGGGTATCGAGGGCGGTCTGTTCGCCTGGGCCTGCGCATGGATCCGCCCAAGCGGAATCCGCCGTAATAAGGCCGGTCGTGATGACCATAGCTGATGTGAAGGTACGAACTGGCCTCCAATTTATAGAGTTCACGAAACACCTCCCAAATAATTCGTAAGTGATTACTATGCCACATCTATATGCTGTTGCCTAGCCGTAATTCTTGTCAGTACGATCGGGTATAGTACTCCCTAACGTTGCAAAAAATCCGGTTGTTCGGCGAACTCATGCAGCTTTCAGAGCGGCCAGGTAATGCAACAGTTCTGCCTGGACCGCAGGACTGGCTGGCATACTTTCGAATCGCCTGTTCCTGCGCGCTCATTGGTGCGGACGTGAGCGCGAACGCACTACCCAGCGCGCTTCAGCGTCCGTGCGAAATATTCGAGCGCGGTACGGGTCTTCGTTTCCTGAGCCCCGGCCGGGTCGATGCCAAGTTCGCGCAGATGGCTTTCAAATGCCCGCCGCGCTGTCGCGGCTCGATCCGGGTCCACCTTGATCGAAACTTCAAGTAAATCCTCACCGTCGGGAAGACGCCACTCTTCGGCAGTCAACTCGTAGGGGAATCCCTTATGCTCCGTTTTCCAGCGGAGCACTCTAATCGGACCAAGCGCTCTGAGCCGCTCGAAGTTGATGGCGTGCGGGGAGAACTCAGTGAGAAAGCGCAGCTGATCCGCCGAGAAAAGTTTGTGGGCCGGACGGTCACCCTTAGCCACTTCATCGATCTCGTCGCGTTTTTGCACTCCAGTGAGGGAGGCAGAGCAAACGACGCGGTCCCCCGTGCTATCCGCCTCTAACTTGAAACCCTATGTTTCGATCCAGCTCTGCGGTACCGCACCGGGTTCGATCGGTCGGACCTTGACCGTGGAGTCATCATCATCCCCTTTGACCAAGCATCCGCGAAGCACAACCCCCGCGTTGAACAAATCAAGGTTGACCGTGTCGTAGAAATAAATCACGCGAACCTCCGCCGAGTCCTCGTTAAGCTCCAGCGCCCTAAGACCCTGGAGTTCCTGATCCGGCCGTACAGTCGCCTTGATTTCAACCCCCTCCACCCCTTTGATTGCATTCGTGTTGCTGGTGCCCTTGGCTGTTTTGCGAGTTGTTGTCATGATCAGTCCTCATGTGGTTGTGTTCAGGTCGCTGCGGTACACCGGACATTGGATCGAAACCTGCGCGCTCGCTTGAAGGATTCTGTGGCACCTCAGGAGATTTAATTGTGCCCTCCTTTCATCCATCTTTCAAATTGCGCAGCACGGTAACATCGCGTCCGCGTCAGCGCCGGAACCGCAACGGCCAGCGTGGCGAGGACGGAGGCGATCAATGGTTTGGTACCGTTTTGCCACCGCCAGCCTACTGGCGCCCTATGGCCGCCTTGGCGAAAGCCTTCATCTCTTCTTCAGTGTCCTGGATCATCTTGCCCGACACGTCCGCCGTCACATTGAGGATCCGGCCCGTGAATTCGAATGGCGGGCCGTAGAGCTTCGAGACCGCCGAGCCAGGATCGCGACCGACGGTCAGTCCCTCACTGAGGCTCAGTAAGAGTGGCACCGTGGCGGGGATGTCGCCCTGACCCGCGAGCTTGCCGTTGATGTAGAACTGTGCACGGCCGGAGGCACCTTTGCCCTTGGCGACATCCGGCTTGCCCGTCGGCTCGAACTCAAAGCGCAGCGTAACCTTGCCTTCGGGCACTTCCTTCTTCGACTGGACGTGAAACTCCTCGACGCCGACATAGTTGTGGACGTGGTGCAGCTTCTTATCTTTGACGAAGAAGGAATAGCCGCCGGTATTGCCTCCGTAGGCGCTGCCAACCCACCCGATGCTCGGCCGAGTGCGGCCGCGGTCGGATCCCTTGGCTGACGCTCGTACAGTGTTCTTCATCAATGTCGCTCTCTCCCGTAAGTAATCAAACAGAAGCCTATTTTCTTGATTCTAAGCCCGTCAATAAGAGTTAATGAGAAACCCCTTCCCCGTGGCAGGGGGGAAAGAGTGTTTTCCTCTCACAAGGGACCCAGGTGAAAGAACAGGTTGAGCAGCGCCATGAGTCCCAGCAGCACGATGAGAGACGCCGCGAGGAGCGCCAGGGAGAAGGGCGGCCGTTCTTTCTGCAGACGCCGCAGCCTTCTGCGGAAGAGCCAGTGCTGCAGGGCTGCGATGATCAACAGGACCGTCCCCAGCGCCACGAGCATGGATCCCACGGCGTGCGGTCCGCGGGGCTCCCAGTTGTGCCCCATAGCCTTGGATTCGAGGAGGTACTGGAAGAACTTGTAGATCGTGAAACCGAAGCTGATCATCGACAGTGAGGTCCGGATCCAGGCCATCAAGGTCCTTTCGGAGGCGAGGTCGGAACGCGTAACGGCGAGCTGCGTGCGCTCGAGCGCGAGACGCGTGCTGGTGTCGAGCTCTTTCTCCACCGCGCTCGGGTCGCCTTGCGGTGTGATAGCGCTCATACCAGATCCCTCCTCTGAAAAATAAATGGGGCCGACATCCGGGCAGCGTGCGGCTCGATGGACGGCTTACGCGCCTTTGCCATGCGCACCTCCTTCCAGTCGCGGGTGTTGCACCTCGCGGATCCTCTCCACGTCCCGATCGAGGAAATAGGTGAGGAAGGTACGGATCACGGCGATGGCGGCCACACGGCCGATTTCGTCCCAGGTCGGTGCGACCGTCGTCTCCACGATGTCGGCAGCGAGCTGGAAGGTCAACCCTGCTACCAGCCAGCGCGCGAAACGGAGCCAGACCTCTCGCTGTTCGAAGCCCCCGGCACGGGAGAACAGCATGACGCGAAACATACCCACCATGGCTTCCAGAGCGCCGATCGCAATCACCAGGAGAGCCGCGGCCTGGAGGCTCAAGCCCACGTAGTGGGCTGCCTCCTGCAGCAGACGCTCCATCTCAGGAACCCTCATTCGCGCGCGCGATGCAGCGAAAGCCCAGGTGCGAGGTCGAGGTGTCGATAGGCTCCGGGAAGCGCGCTGCGGGGCGATAGCGCCGGCAGTAGTTCGGCGCACAGAGGTGCGATCCCCCTTTGATCACCTTGCGGGGGATGCGGATCCCGGGCTGACAGGGATCGTAGCTGTCTTGTTCGCACGCGCCACGCGGATTGGCCGTGATGCAACAGGCTATAGGTTCATCGCCTGGATGACCGGGCCCGTACCAGTCGGTGGTCCACTCCCAGACGTTGCCGATCATGTCGTAGAGCCCGTAGCCGTTCGCCGGAAATGCGCCCACCGGCGAGGTCCCTGGGTAGCCATCGGTAGCGAGGTTCTGCCACGGGAACTCGCCTTGCCAGGTGTTGGCCATCATCTTCCCGCCCGGCGTGAACTCATCCCCCCAGGCGTAATCCGCACCCTCCAGCCCGCCGCGCGCCGCGAGCTCCCATTCGGCCTCCGTGGGCAATTCCTTGCCGGCCCAGGTAGCGTAAGCCTGCGCGTCGCTGTAAGCGACGTGCACCGCCGGATGGTTCGCGCGCCTCTTGAGCGAGCTTTCGGGGCCTTGCGGGTGACGCCAGTCGGCGCCGCGCATGAACATCCACCAGTTGCCGAAATCGCGCAGGTCGACCGGGCCAGGTGCTGGCACGAAGACCAGCGAGCCAACGTAGAGCATCTCCGGCAGCGCGCCCGGGTACCGTGCCGGATCGGGTGGCTGCTCCGCGAAAGTCACATGCCCCGTCGCCTCGATGAAGCGCCGGAACTGCGCATTGGTAACCGGGGATCGGTCCATCCAAAAGCCGCCGACCGTCACACTGTGGACGGGCCTCTCCTCGGGGTAGTGATGGTCGGAGCCCATGCGGAAGCTGCCGCCCGGGACCCACAACATGCCCGGGGAGGGCGCTTTCCCGGGATCAGGCCTCGGGGCGCTTCGTTCGCCGGTCTCGCCATGCTGGATCGCTTGCTCTGTCATCGTCGCCTCACTCGCTGGACTTTCTCATGACTGGGACGGGGCGGAACAAACATAAAGAGTCCCCGCCCGGCATTGTAAGCCTCGGATTCAGAATACGGATCGACCCATCTTGCATGGCATCCCTCGAAGTGGGTTGGCGCCCATCAGACTACGGTGGACTCCGGTCATCTGCTCGACCGCGAAGCTTGCCATCCGCCGCGCCGAGGCATTGCTCAGCGCGGCGGACCATCACACGCTGCAGATCGCGGCGACGCTCTCGAACCTACTCGCTCTCATCTGTTCGCATCACCTGCTCGACAAGCCCGCGGTGAGCTTGTCCATCACCTGGTCGACGCCGAAGCTCGCGGCCTTCTGCCGCGGCGGGAACTTCTTGAACGTCGCGAGGAACTCCCCGACCTTGGCTTGCGCAGGTACCAGCAGGAAAACGTGATCGAGGCACCAGTCGTAATAGGTGTTCGAAGTAATATCGGCACGCTCGTACGGATCGGTGCGCAAATTGAAGATCTTCGGTACACGCAAGGTGACGAAAGGCTCGGCCCAGATCTGCAAGGTTCCGGCCGCCCGCTGCTCCATGAAGACGATCTTCCAGTGGTCGTAGCGCATCCCGGTCAGGTCGCCGTCGTCATTGAAGTAGAAGAACTCCTTGCGCGGACTCTCTTTCTGTGCGCCCGTCAAGAGCGGCAGGATGTTGTAGCCGTCGAGATGCACCTTGAAGGTTTTTTTGTTCGCCTTGTGCCCCTTCTTGCACTTCTCTTTGATGTCCGGCTCGCCGGCGGCCGCCAGCAAGGTCGGCATCCAGTCCAGATGACTCACGATTTCATTGCACACCGAGCCGGGCTTGATCTTTCCGGGCCAGCGGACCATCGCCGGCACGCGATAGGCCCCTTCCCAGTTGCTGTTCTTCTCGTTGCGGAACGGCGTCATGCCGGCATCGGGCCATGAGTTCATGTGCGGACCGTTGTCGGTGCTGTACATCACGATGGTGTTGTCGGCGATGCCCAGATCGTCGAGGAGCTTCAACATCTCGCCGACGTGCTTGTCGTGGTCGATCATCGCATCGTGATACTCGGACTGCCAACGACCTGCCTGGCCCAGACTCTTGGGCTTGGCATGGGTGCGGAAGTGCATGTGAGTGGTGTTGAACCAGAGGAAGAATGGTTTGCCGGCCCGGTGTTGCTTCTCGATGAAGCCCTTCGCGGCGGCCAGGAACTCCTCATCGGCGGTCTCCATGCGCTTCTTGGTCAGCGGACCGGTGTTCTCGATCTTCTGCCTGCCCTTGCCGTCCGCCCAGCAATGCATCACGCCGCGCGGCCCAAACTTCTTTTTGAACTCGGGGAAGTCCTTCTGCGACGGATAATCGCGCAGCTCGGGTTCTTCTTCGGCATTCAGGTGGTACAGGTTGCCGAAGAACTCGTCGAATCCGTGCATCGTTGGCAGATGCTCGTCGCGGTCGCCAAAGTGGTTCTTCCCGAACTGGCCGGTGGCATACCCCAGCGGTTTGAGCAACTCGGCGATGGTCGGATCTTCCGCCCGCGAGCCGAGCGCCGCCCCGGGCAGGCCGACCTTAGACAGGCCGCTGCGGAAAACGCTCTGTCCCAGCATGAAGGCCGCACGACCCGCAGTGCAGCTCTGCTCCGCGTAGTAATCCGTGAACAGCATGCCTTCTGCTGCGATGCGGTCGATATTGGGCGTTCGATAGCCCATCAGCCCTTTCGTGAACACGCTGAGGTTGGACTGACCGATGTCGTCGCCCCAGATGATGAGGATGTTGGGCTTTTTTGCTTTGGCCATTATCAGTGCTCCTTATAGATGTCTTTAAAGCGGCTATGGGGTCTTCGTTGTCGAAGGCGGCGGCGCCGCAAAAATTGACCGCCCTGGTGTAGACATGCGCATCACTCGATTTTCTGAATGCGTTTGTTTTCTGCTGGCTCAGCGGTCATTGGTTGAGCGTCAATGGCGTTACCAGCACTCAGAAGCCCGGGGGCTGCTTCGACCAGGGGTAGCCTCTTGCCGCCAGATCATAGCCAACCTTAAAAAGCTGCCGCATGTAGGCCGTGTCGAAGTCTTCCTGACGGTGCGCCTTGAAGGTCGACGGGATGTAGGCGAGGTTATAGTCGATCCCGTCGCGCTCGGCGATCGCGTAGATCTGGACGAGGTCGCCGATGCCCTGGGTGTGAATGAGTGACGAGATAGCGCGCTGAGCGATGCTCAAGGTACGCCGCTCCACATCCGCCCAATCCGGGTCCAGCCGCGCGTTGCGTATGACATACAGATGGCGTTCGCGTTGAATACCCTCGACCGCTGCCTGTTCCCGCAGCTTGAACCCAGGCGGGTAAATGAACACCTGTGCCATGGTTCCGCCATCGACGTGCATCTCCTGGAAGGGCCTGCCTCCAGCTTCGACGTCCAACATCATAGGGGGCAAGCCGCCCGGAATGGCCGCCGAGGCGACCATTATCCTGTGGAACAGATCGAGCGCCTGCGGATGACCGCTCGCCGCAATCTTGGTCATGTTCCAGATCACCGCGCGTCGGGCATCGAGGTTCGCGGTGGCGACCAAGAGCAGCCGCCCCTTGGCGTACTCGGCCGCGATCTCGCGCAGCATCGCCTCGGTTACGTATTTTTGCGTGAGACGCAGGAGTGGCGCGTTGTCGGCCATGGCATCGTTGAAGGCCGCCGCGAGAAAACCGCGTGCCACTAGGATGTCCGTGGGCGCGGAGTTGGTATATACGTCCCTGAGCTTGGAATCGGAGTCGGATCCGAGGAAGGCGAAGGGTGCGATCAAGGCTCCGGTGCTGATCCCCGTTACTACCTTGAACATGGGCCGAGTGCCGGCCGCGGTCCACCCGCACAATAGCCCGGCACCGAACGCTCCGTTGTCGCCGCCACCGGATAAGGCCAGAAAGTTGACCGGGGGAAGAGGGCCCTCATGACCCGCTTTCGCCAGCAGTGCTTGCTCGCGATGGACCGAGTCGAATGCCTCCTGAGTGAACGCCGACATGTCGTCACCGACCACATAACGGACGCCGGGAAGACCCACGACCTCGGCCTGGGTCTCCAATTCGGCGGGTACGGCGGGGTGTCTTGTAGGCAGCGCGCATCCGTGTAGCCCAATGCTCACCGCCAAGCACATGAGCAGCTTCCGGGGCACTGCGCGGCCCGCGTTAGTCGCCGCCTTGCCCCTCTCTGCAAGACCTCTCCCTATCAGACGTCTAGTCATTAGTTTTCTTTCCATGGCTCCCCCTTGCTCTCGTTATCGATGAATCGCTGCCGGAACTACCGGCCACGGCTGACCCGTGGAAGGCATATTGTATTGCTTAACCACGCCTATCCACCCTGTTACGCGCATACCGGCCGGCGTTTAGCCACTTCGATCGGTAAGGGTTCTTAGTCCGGGGGTCGGGAACTAAATGTATTACGTTATATTGAATCGATGACGGGAGGACGCTAACATTTTATTCTGCGCCGCGACATTTGGGAACCGAAGCCTCGAACAGAGTCCAAGGAACGGTATGCCCGCACGAAGATATCAGGGTCTCTCATCCGGTCGCACTGCTCCGGCCAAGGAAAGAAACCCGCTCCAGCCAAGCGTTTTTCGTCGGCGATCGGCCGCTGGATTGTCCTGAGCCGAATTATGGCTTGAGAATGCGTTAAGTACACGCGATCCCCTTCGTATCGAGGAGCAAGAGAAATCAATTTGATTTCGCCACCACGGGGTATGAACCCCGTGGGGCGACCAAAGGGGAGAGCTGCGCCTCTCCCCTTTGGAAACCCCATGGCTAAGGATCCCGCGGCAAGACCGCGGGGAATAGATTTAATGCAGATTAGACGACCGGTTTGGCTTATGGCGATGGCATTAATCCCTTGGACAAGGATCGCGGGGGCGGATTTCACGGTCAATATGCCGCAGGGCGTGACACTGATTTCGCACAAGGGCTATGACCTGCACATGCTGATCCTCGTCATGTGCGGGCTTATAACGGCCTTGCTCTATAGCGTGATGTTCTATTCGATCTTCGCGCACCGCAAATCCAGGTGCGCGGTGGCAGTGCAGTTCCACGAGAACACTCTGGTAGAGGTGCTGTGGACCGTAGTTCCATTCCTGATCCTCGTGCTGATGGCGGCGCCCGCAACCAAGGCGATGATCGCGATGCACGGCACCTCGGAGGCGGAGGTCACGATTAGAGTGACGGGTTACCAGTGGAAGTGGCAGTATGAGTACCTCGAGGACGGGATCAAATTCGTCAGTAACTTGAAAACCCCAAGCGAGCAGATCTACAAGGGCGAAGCGAAGCGCGAGCATGATCTGCAGGAGGTGGATAACCCGCTCGTGTTGCCGGTGGGCAAAAAGGTACGATTTCTAATCACGGCCGCCGATGTGCTGCACGCCTGGTGGGTTCCCGACTTCGGCTGGAAGCAAGACGCGACACTCGGGTTTATAAATGAAGCCTGGGCGAGGATCGAGAAACCCGGTACCTATCGTGGGCAATGCGCCGAGCTATGCGGCCGCGGACACGCCTTCATGCCAATCGTCATCGAGGCCAAGATCGATCAAGAATATGCACAATGGGTTAGCGATCAAAAAGCGCTCCAGGCCGCAGCGCGAGATGCCGCGGGCAAGACCTTCACCAAGGACTAGCTCATGGCTGAGAGGGGTTCGAGGTATATAACGCCAACCGCGCTGCTTGCCACCAAAGCGGAGGCAAAGGGGTGCCGGGCGCATTCCCCCCGCAACCCCGCTACACTCTAGCGTATGGATAATGTGCGTCTGGGCGATTTCGTCGCGACCGTATGGGCTCAATCGGTTGTTCCTGAAATCACCGAATACATCCGCATTCCCAATAAATCCCCGGCCTTTGACGCCGATTGGCAAGCCCACGGGTATATGGACAAGGCCGTGGCCCAGTTTGAACGCTGGGCCCGTTGCCAGCCCCTTCGAGATATGCAAGTTGAGGCCTTACGTTCGCCGGGGCGCACGCCGCTGCTGTATATGGACATTCCCGGCGCGGGCGCCGGCACGATCCTTCTGTACGGTCACTTGGATAAGCAGCCGGAGACGAGCGGCTGGCGCGCGGGTCTGGGCCCGTGGAAGCCAGTGTTCGAGGGGGATCGTCTCTACGGCCGCGGTGCCGCGGACGACGGCTACGCGTTTTTTTCCGCACTCACCGCGCTTGCGGGAATACAAGCCCAAGGGCTCAAGCATGCGCGCTCTGTCGTCATCATCGAAGCCTGTGAGGAGAGCGGTAGCTTTGACCTGCCGCACTATATCCAGTTGCTGTCCGATCGCATCGGTAAACCCGATCTCATCATCTGTCTCGATTCGGGCTGCGGTGATTACGAGCGCTTGTGGTGCACGACCTCATTGCGGGGTCTCATCGGCGGGGTGCTCAATGTCGAGGTCCTCACCGAAGGGGTACATTCGGGCGATGCGAGCGGCATTGTCCCCTCGAGTTTTCGCATTTTGCGGCAAATCCTCAACCGCTTGGAAGATGCCGAGACTGGCGCGATCCTGCCTCCCGACTTTAGCGTTGCAATTCCCGCAGAGCGCATCGAGCAGGCGCGCCGCGCCGCGCAGGTCCTCGGCTCGCAAGTTCACGCCAAGTTCCCGTTCAGCGGGAACACCCGCGCCGCGACGGCGGAGCCGCTGGCGCTGATTCTTAACCGTACCTGGCGGCCGGCGCTTGCGGTCGTCGGCGCCGAGGGCTTGCCTTCTCTCCGGCAGGCCGGCAATGTCCTGCGCCCCGCGACCTCGGTCAAGCTCTCCCTGCGGGTGCCCCCGACGTGCAACGCCGTGGTGGCCGCGCGCGCGCTCAAACAGTTATTGGAATCGGCCCCGCCCTATGATGCGACCGTGACCTTTACCTCGGATTGGTCCGCTACGGGTTGGAATTCGCCGCCCCTCGCCGAGTGGCTTGCGAACGCCATCGATGCTGCCTCGCGGATCTTTTTTGAGAAACCCGCGGTGTACCTGGGTGAAGGCGGCACCATCCCCTTCATGGCCATGCTGGGCGAGCGCTTTCCCCAGGCGCAATTTCTCATTACCGGCGTGCTAGGGCCGGGATCGAATGCCCATGGACCCAACGAGTTTCTGGATATTCCGACAGCCAAGCGCTTGACCTGCTGCATCGCCCGCGTCATCGTCGATCATTACCGGCACGGACGACAGGGAGGATAACACGACGATGAAGGTTGGAGTGATCGGGCTAGGCGCGATGGGCGCGCCGATGGCCATGAATCTGCACCGCGCGGGCTTGCTTTGCGCCGTCTGGAATCGGACCCGCTCGCGGGCGCAAGCCCTGTCTCGGGAGACCGGTGTGGCCATCGCCGAGAGTCCGGCGGAGCTCGCGGCGGGGGTGGACCTCGTGCTCACATCGGTGTCGCGCGATGCGGATCTGGAAGAGGTGATTAACGCCTTGCTGCCCGGCGTTCGGGCGGGCGGTGCGGTGGCGGACACCTCCACCGTCAGCGCCAATACCGCCCGTGCGATGGCGGTAATGCTTAAACTCGAAGGGGCGGCATTTCTCGATTGCCCGGTCTCCGGAGGCGTGGAGGGCGCGCGAAACGGCCGCTTGGCCATGATGGTCGGCGGCGAGGAGACAGTGCTGGAACTCATTCGGCCGGCTTTGGCCGCGCTCGCCGCGACTATTGTCTACATGGGCCCCAGCGGTTCCGGTCAAGCGACCAAGGCGGTCAATCAGATCATGGCCGCGGGGATCAACCAGGCGGTGACCGAGGCCCTCGCCTTCGGTGAGTCCATGGGACTGGACCTCACGAAAGTAATCGACGTCGTGAGCCAAGGAGCAGCCGCGAACTGGTACCTGAGTCACCGCGGCAAGACCATGGTGGCGGGGTGCTTTGATCCCGGCTTTAAAGTCGCGCTCCATCATAAGGACCTTGCGATCTGCCGGGCGATGGGCGGCCCGCCGCTGCCGATCGTGGATTTAACCCTGGAAAATTACCAACGGCTCATCGACCGAGGTTACGGGGCGGAGGACATCTCGGCCCTGTACCGCATCAAGCGCGAACAACTCGTAGCGGGATAACGCGCCGCCAGCGGGCGTACAGGCCGGGCGGGTTCACGAGACAATGAATACATCTCGAACGCGGCTCTTTAAAGCCGCATTGATTCTAGCCGCCGTCGCCTCCCTAGCTGTTGTTGTGGCCAGCGTTCTGAATAAAGCACCCACGGACTATGAGATTGAATTAGCCACGATAGAAAATGACATCTTGAGCACCAAGACCAGTGCTCCTAGCGGATCCGCGGAAAGAGTATTAAGGCTGGTTTATCTGCATTATCTTAAGGCTTCGCTCACAGGCCGCTTTGATGATTTCAACGTGGCGGCAACCGAAACCGCCAACGCCATTCACAAACTAGGCTTCTCCGACGATCTCTATCTTGTCAGGGCCAATCTCAATTACACGTTTCACCGGCTGGATGAGGCCACGCACGATCTCGATCGGCTTTCCTCCCTCGCCGCGAGCCCGCGAGCCCAAGTCCTACGAACCAATATAGACTTGCAACAGGGAAAGTACGCCGATGCAAGACGAGGCTATGAAAGCGTGATACAAGCCGAGCGCACCTGGGATAACCTGGCGCGCCTGGCCTATCTGGAATCCAAGATCGGTGATCCTGTGGCCGCGGATCGCTTATATCGGGAAGCTCAGGACGAGATTACAGCCAAGGACATGCGCGCCTATGCCTGGGTGGAAGTGCAAAGGGGATTGCTGGATTTAAGGCAAGGACGACATGAGGAAGCCTGGACGCATTACCGGCACGCCGATAAGGCCTATTCCGGCTATTGGCTGATCGAGGATCACATGGCGGAGCTCCTCGGGGCGCGGGGGAAATACGGCGAAGCAATCGCGCGCTACCAGAGCGTCGTCGCGCACGCGCCGCGGCCGGAGTTCCAACAAGCCGTGGGCGATCTCTACGCTTTGATGGGCCAACCCGAGCAAGCGCGGCCGTGGCACGAACAAGCGCTCGCCGCTTACCTCGCATCGGCGCTCCGCCGCGAAGTGCATTACTTCCACCACCTCGCTTGGTTTTATGCCGACGTGCGCGAGGACGGCGCCGAGGCGGTGAAATGGGCGCGCAGGGATCTCGATCTGCGGCGCAATTACGCGACCCGGGAAGCGCTGGCCTGGGCGCTATATCGCGCCGGCCGGATCGCCGAGTCCCTCGATGAAATCAAGCAAGCGCTCCGGGCCGGCGTGAAGGATGCACACCTGTTTTTCCATGCGGCTATGATCCACCTCGCCGCCGGCCGCACCGGCGAGGGTAAGCAGTTTTTGAAAAGGGCGGCCGAAGTGAATCCGCGTTACGAAGCCTTCCATGTGCATCGTTGAGGCACATCGGCTGGGACGCGGCAATTGGGCGCGGTTTTGCCTGCTCGCCTTAGCGCTCTGCGCCGCGCGGTTTGCCGGGGCGCATCCGGTGGCGCAAGGCGCGCTGGAGATCGAGATTCTTCCCGGCCGCATCGAGCTGCGCGCGACGGTGTCGCGCGAGGAAGTGCTCGTGGCAGCGGCCTTCGGCGGGCGGGAAGGCATTCCGTATCCGGTAGCGGTGCGCCACCATGGCGCCTATCTACTCGCGCACTTCCAGGTCTGGGCCGACGGGCGCGCGCTTGAAGGGCGTGCGCTTAAGGTCTCCGATCAAGCGGCGGGGCGTCCGGCTTACATACTCGAGTATCGGCTCACGGGAGGCGCGCCCGCGCGGCTCGAGTTGCGGCAGGACGTGCTGCGCGAGTTTGAGTTCGCGCCGGGAAATCCGTGGGAAGCGAGCTATCTCGTGCGCATTTCCCAGCCGGGCCAGCCACCGGCCGAGGGACTACTCCTGACCTCAAGAGAAGCGCTGAGGTTCGATTGCCGGCGGGACCCGATGGTGGGGCTCGGCCAAGTGCGGATGGCCGCGGCTTTCGTGCGCCACGGGATCACCCACATCCTCAGCGGCTACGATCACCTCCTCTTTGTCGGCGCATTGGTCCTGGCGGTCGTGAGCTTTTGGGACTTGATCAAGGTGATCAGCGCCTTCACGCTTGCCCACACCCTCACGCTCGCCTTGGCGGCGTTCGATCTGTTGCGGCTGTCGGCCGCCATCGTCGAGCCGATGATCGCCGCGAGCATCGTCGTCGTCGCGGCGCAGAACCTCTTCTGGCCGCGGCAGAGCCGCGGCTGGAGCCGTGCGCTCGTGGCGTTTGTTTTCGGGCTCTTCCACGGTTTGGGCTTCGCCGGCGGATTACTGGAGGCGATGGCGAGCCTCGATGGGGCCGGCGCCGTCTTGGCTATCGCGGCCTTCAGCGTGGGTGTCGAGATCGGGCATCAAACCGTGGTGTTGCCGGCCTTCTGCGGGCTGCGCTTGCTGCGGCGCACGGCCAGAGGCGCAAACCGTAACGAGCGGCTCGTGCAACGCTACGGCTCGGCCGTGATTTCGCTCGCCGGGATGATCTATCTCGTCGCCGCCTTGCGCTGAGAGCTTGTGAAAAAATCTGCTGCGCTCGGGATCTAGCGTTCCGGCGGTGCTCGGAATCCTCATGTATTTCAGTATACACTCCGGTTCCTGCGCTCCGGCGGAACGCGACCTCCCATCGCTCGCGACGATTTCTTCACAAGCTCTAAGGTGCCTTTTTTCCAAGGACCAGTGCCCAACTTATTCGCGCGTGTTGGTCATGCAGCTATGCGTATTGACCGCACATTGTCGCCTGGACATAATGGCGGAGTCGATCGGCGCCCGTTCAGCATTCGCACTAGGGGGCAAGGAGGGGTCTGTGCGGGTTGCGGCGGCTCAGTGCAGGGGGGGAGATATGGCTACAGTAGCAGAACCGGGGACGGCTAACGGACGCGTGAAGCTAGGTCTCGCACTCTCGGGGGGCGGTTTTCGCGCCTCGTTCTTTCACGTGGGCGTCCTGGCCCAGATGGCGATGCGGGGCCTGCTGCGGCGGGTAGAGGTGATCTCAACGGTCTCCGGCGGCTCGATTATCGGAGCGCTCTACTACCTGCACCTGAAGCGGTTGCTGGAATCGGATGCGGACTCCGACCTGACCGATGGCCACTATCAGCGCTTGGTCGAGGACATGGAGCGCAATTTCTTCGCGGCCGTTCAGACCAATCTTCGCATGAGCACCTTCACCGATCCGGCCGCGAACTTCAAGATCAGACGGCCGGACTATTCGCGCAGCGACCGTATTGCGGAGCTGTACAACGATCGCCTCTATCAAGGTGTACTGCCCGGCCTAGAACCCCCTATCAAGATACGCGAGCTCAAGATCCAGCCTAAAGGAACCCATGCGGGCTTTCACCCCGAGCGCGACAACCACGGCAGAAGCGCTAAGGTCCCTATTCTCCTTGTCAATGCGACTACGCTCAACTCCGGCCGTAACTGGCGCTTTACCGCATCGCGCATGGGGGAACCGCCGCGCGACAACGCCCTAGCAAGAGAAATAGACAAGAAGGCGATCCGCTTGCGCCGGCCGCCATCCTACACCGACATCCCGCCCTACCAACAAGACTTTACCCTAGGCCACGCCGTAGCCGCCTCCGCGTGTGTGCCGGGGATCTTTCACCCGCTCGCGATCAGTGGCCTGTACCGTGATCCCGAGACGGGAGACGAGATCCGCGTGCAGTTGGTCGATGGCGGTGTCCACGACAACCAGGGGATCCAGGGTCTCCGGGACGAAGCCTGCACCCACTTCATCGTGAGCGATGCCTCGGCCCAAATGGAAGCGATAGATGAGCCCGCTACCCACTTCGACTCCGTCCTGGGCCGCGCGGCCTCGATCTCCCAGGACCGCGTGCGCGAAGAACAGCTTTTCCGTCTGTGGGGCCCCACCGACCGGTCGCGCATCGCCTTCATGCATCTCCGGGCGGGCCTGACCACTCGTGCCATCGCCTGGCTGGGACCCGACGGGCAGCCCGGGACTCCCTCGGAGGAAGTCCTGCGGCCTGCGCTCTCGACCGCCGACTTTCATGTCGATGAGCGGGTCCAGGATCTCATTTCGGGGATCCGAACCGACCTCGACTCGTTCACCGAGATCGAGGCCTGCACGCTCATGGCGGACGGGTATCTGATGAGCGACTCCGAGCTCAACAGCCTGGCTGCGGTGGTGGCCGGCCGGTCGGTTGGTACCGCAAGGCCGGCGGATCTGGCACCACCTGCGTGGGGTTTCCTCAAAATTAAGCCCTGGATGGAACGGCCCAACGAGGCCTATCTCAAGCAACTCAAAGTGGCGTCCTATCAGTTTCTCAAGCTATTCAACTTGGTCCTGCCCGGCTGGGCAAAGGAGGCGTTAGCGGTGCTCGCCCTCCTAGCGCTTCTCGCGCTCGTCTGGCTCCTGATCGATGTGAGGTTCTCCCTAGGCCTTATCCTGTTGATGGTGATAATGTGGGGGCTGAATCGCTACAGCTCGAAGCTCGGCCGCGCCGCGTGGGTATTCCGCGCGCTGCGCGCGCCCGTGGAGGCCATCGTGCGCTTGATCACGAGAGCACTCATCCCGATGCTCGGGTCCTGGGCCATAAAGCTCCATCTCAAGTACATCGATCCCATCTTTTTACGCTACGGCCAGATCGAGCGCTTACCGCCGCCGGGGCCCTAAAGTGTTTTGAGATACTCCAGCAGCTCCCATTTCTGGTTTTCACTGAGCGTCACGCCATAGTCATGGCCGGAATTGCTGTTACCCGGCAAGCGTGTATCTAACTTTGACCCGCCCGTCTCCGGTCCGCTCTCGAAGCCGACGTGCAGCGGGTCAAACTCGTAGCTGCCCACATAGAACACCTGGTCTCGCCGCGCGCTGGGTTGCAGGAGCTGCCACAAGCTCGGCACCGATCCGTTGTGTAGATAAGGAGCCGTCGCCCAGATGCCGTTGAGCGGCCGCGCTTTATAAGAGAGGGGATCGAAAGGAGTGGCGTTTCTTACCTTTAAATATTTGCTAAATCCGGCACCGATCGCTTGCAGGGGCCGCCCAAGAGCGACCCCGGCCGCGATGACGGGTCCTACTTTTATGCCCGGCGAAACGGGTCCCAAGCGATCGCCGATCAGGATCATTTCGCGCGTGCCTTGCAACACACCGGTCTTGGCGGTACGCCGGAACGCGTTGGTGGCCATCGCCGGATCGGTGCCGATGTCCGCGAGGCGGGTCATGACCGCGTTGACTCTCCGTTTGCGGTCCGCCCGTTCGATGGGCGCGTGGCAGCTCAGGCAGTATTGCTGGTAATGCAGCTTGCCGCGCTTGGCTTTGTCCGCATCGATCGGCGTCAGCAAAGCCACAGGCCATTGCGGCGACCACAGATCCCGAAGCCAGTGTTCGAGCTTTGCTAAATTCTTGACGTTGATCGACGATTTGAACCCCTTGGGCAATGGCGAGCCGGTCACCGCGACGTTGCCGAAGACCCCCAGTACTTCTCCTATATTGCGCAACAGGGAACCAACGCCGGCGTTGGGAGCGCTGCCGTTCCATTGCACGACATCGTGTTGCGGCGTATCCCAGATGAATGGGTAAGACACCGGCGCGCTCGGGGGTATCTTGTTTTCCGGTATGCCCAAGTCGCTCACGAACGCTTCGTTGAATATATTCCCGATAGCGTCGACACGACCGTGTCCAGGGGGGCTGGGCGGCAGGTTGAGTATGATGCGATCGGCTAACGCCTCGAGCCGGGCATTTAGGCTGCGGCGAAGCTCCGCGATCGCTTGCTGCGATCCTCCGGCGACTTGCGCGGCGAAGCGCTGAAACTTCGCCTGGTCACTTGCGGTGGCGCGGAGCGCGGCCACGAGATCATCCAGGAGCGCGGTGAAATCGCCGAGGGTCGGCCCCCCATCCACACGTATGATTTTACCGCGGTACTTGACTTGCCCCGTATGACAGGCGGCGCAGGTCGGCCCCATCCAATCTTCCCCGCTCGCCGGATTGCGCGTCTTAGCGAACCCTATCGGCAAGCCGTCGGGATTATATTTCGACGGCGTTTCGGGAAGGTAGCCTAAGCGCTCGATATTTTCATCCGCGCGGAATGCTGACGGACTCTCTGCCTGCTCCAACGCCAAGAACCAGCTATAGGGGAGGATCTGACTCCCTTGATCGGTGAACCAGAAACGCTGCTGTGTATTGGCGCTCCAGCCTTGATCGAGGGTGACGATCGAGCCAGCAGCCGGCCCAACGGCGGTGGCCGGCGCTTCGGCGGGATAGTCATCGCCCTTGATTCCGCTGCTGCACCCTGCGGCGAAACCGCCCGCTAAAATTGCAAGAGATTTTAAGACGTGGAGATAACAGCGCATCGATTAGCTCTCCCCCTGCGAAAATTTTCAACGCTTGTGCTTTCGGCTCTGGCCATAGCTCGAATAAGGATTTAACTTATCCCCTCCTCCGAGAGTGGCCTTTCAATACAGGCTTCGTACTCTCTCCGCGCTCTACAGGCGGAAAAGCCCAAGCCGGTGACGGGTGCAATTGTAAGAGCGCTCTATCGGCGAGTAAACGCAGAGCAATACGCCCTGCTTCGATTGCTGATCCGGTTCAGCACGCGAGATACGTCGCGAACTTCTCGGCTGCCGCCCACGTCCTCATCTCGGTGCCTAGCTTTCAAGAGCTAAGCGTTCGGTTATTCGTGAGCACTGTCCCAGGTTCTCAACGGACGTTAAAGGTTCTCAGCTACCGCCGATACTAACCCGGCCGAATGGAAGTAGGGCTACATTGGACGTAGCCAGGAGCTTTATACCATGTCATCACGATCAAAATGGTGCGCGTTACTGTTGTTGGTCATCAGCGCGGCAAGCGCGGAGACACACCCGGAGCCAGAAATTAGCGTGACTCGACTGCCGGTGCAGACCGAGGTTCCCCTTGTGGCCAGTCTTACGCCGCGACCAGAGCAAGCCCAGAACGCGCTTCCGGGCGCTGGGAAAGCACCGCAAAAGGCAGCCAAAGCCAGGCGTAAGCCTCGCAAGGGGAGGATCGTACCCCCGGGCCTACTATCCAAGCGGCCGCGCCGCTAGGTTTCGGGCGAGCGAGGCCAGGGCGCCTTGCTCGTCAATACGTTCACGCTGGTTCTCACCCAAGGAAGGGTCCACATGCGTAAAACTTACCACCTATTTTTAGCAGTCATCCTCTCGTTTAGCTCGTATGCCGCAGCGTACGGAGAGGAGATCCGCGATTACTACGCCGAACCGGGTCTCAATCCCTTCAAGGAGACCCTCAATCAAGATCTCAACGAACACATTGATCCCTTCTCGGGCACCTTGCAGCACAAATACGTCGATATGTACATCCCCGGCAACGGCGGTCTGGATCTCAAGGTGAGCCGCGTGTATACGAGCCCGCAAGAAGCTCTCGGGGTGCGCACCGTCACCGGCGCAGGGTGGACCATGCATTTCGGCCGCGTCGTGATTCCTACGGACTACACGGACACGCTCTGCCTCCAAGACCTCTATGCGGTCAGCACCAAAGACAACCCATCGATCGAATTCCCCGACGGCGGTCGCGAGCTCTTGGTCCTCGATGCCGTGCACGGCACCTATCTCATCACCAAGAGCGGCTGGCGGGCCATGTGTAACGGCAGCGGTCAGGGACTTATCGTCACCTCTCCCACGGGCACGGTGTACACCATGGACGCGCTCAACACCCTGAACAACCATTGGAGCTGGTACACGACCAATATTCGTGATCGGCATGGCAACACCATTGATGTCACCTACAAAACCAACTCTTCGAACTTTATTTACATCGACACGGTGACCGCAAGTGACGGCCGTCAGGTCAAATTCGAGTACCTCGATGAGGAAAGCGCGACTATCCGGCTCGATAAGATTACTGCCAATGAGCAAACGTGGATTTACCGTTACGAACGGATCGAGGCGATCGGCCCCGGGTACGGCGACAACTACCATAACCTCACCGAGGTGATCCGTCCCGATGGCTTGCGCTGGAGATATAGCTACTATCCCTATACCTCTCTCGATGCGGCTGGCAACTACGCTCTCAAGACCGTCACCTATCCGTATGGCGCCAACATTACCTACACCTATCAGCATATCGATTTTACCCCCACCGATCTGTCGATCGATAGAACCACCGCTATCGCAACCAAGGAGGTTTCGGGCGATCCGCCCGGGATCTCGGTGGGCCCCGGCTCGTCCTTACCCAGTGGCACCTGGAGATTCGAGTTCGAGCCTCATTCCCCGGAGTTATTCCGTACCGACAAGGGCACCTGGGCTTCCGGACTCGACAAGACCACTGTGAGAATGCCAGGCGGCAAGCAGGTCTTCTACCACTACGGGTACTCCTACACCGGCGGGCTGTCGAGCGGTCTCCTGTGGCTCACCGGAATGCTCTACAAGCAAGAAACCCGGGACGGCTGCTCGGCCGACAGTTGTGCGGGCGTGGGATCGACATTGGTGGATGAAGTTACCAACGGCTGGGAACCGCGGTTGATCTCCCATGAGAACTTCTGGCATGGCCGTGAGGGGCTCGATGAGGACACCTACGTCCCCCAGCTCGCGAGAAAGGTTCATAGCCGCGATGATTCCGGAAATGAGATCCGCTATGAGCACTACGATGCCTTCGGCAATGCAGGGAGGATCAGTGAGAGCTCCAACCTCACTGGGGATCCCGACAAGGTGACCGAGATCAGCTACTACATCGATCGCGAGAAATGGATCCTCCATCAAGTCGAGGACGAGACCATCCTCGGGGCGAATGGCGAGGTCGTAAGCCATACCGATCGTAGCTTCAACGAGGACGCCGATCTCATCGCCGCGGACCAGAACGGCGTCCTGACAAGCTATACCTACACCGCCGAGGGGGATCTCGCGACCGCAACCGACGCGCGTGGGAGTACCACGCGCTATGCGAGCTACCACCGCGGCAGCGCGCAGATCGAGACGCATCCCGAGTCGGTCACGCTCGCGCGCGTCGTCAACGACACCGGCACCGCCGCTTCGCAAACCAACGGCCGGGGTTTTACTCGGCACTTCACCTACGACGCGATGAACCGCTTGACGGGGATCACCTATCCGCGCCATGCGCCGGTGAGCGTGGCTTGGGACGCGAGCGGCAAGACGCTCACCCGCGGGAGCTACGAGGAGCGCATCACCCTCGACGGCTTCGGGCGGGTGGTCAGCACCGCCCGCGCCGACACGGCGCTCGGCATCCGCATCACGCAAACGATGAAGTACGACGTCCACAGCAACAAGCTCTTCGAGTCCTATCCAAACTCCGAAGCCGGGGTGAGTTATGCCTATGACCTTCTCAAACGCCTCACCACCCTGCAGCACCCCGACGGGACGCTACGGAGCTATGTCTACGGGGGCGGTGGGGTAACGGAAACCGACGAGCGGGGCAATACGACGAATTACCTCTACCGCAGCTTTGGCGATCCGGACAAAGACAAGGTCCTTGTCATGACTACCGAGCCGAATGCGATCTACACGATCCTCGACTACAACCTACTCAACCTCCCGACCAGCGTCTTCCAGGGCGACCTCACTCCCACGGGATCGCTCTCCGGCTTTACGCGTCGGCTGAGCTATGACAGCCGCTATTTCCTCATCTCGGTCTCGGATCCCGAGACCGGAGTGACGAGTTACGGGCGCGACGAGGTGGGCAATATGATCTCGCGGCAGGTGGGAAGCTCCGGGGTGACGGCCTACACTTACGATACTCTCAACCGCCAGGTGTTCATCGACTATCCGGGCGCCACCCCCGATGTCGGCAAGAGCTACGATGCCGATGGGCATCTCACCAAGCTCACCAACAGCCAAGCCGTGATCGACCACCGTTATGACGAGAACGACAACCTCATCGAAAAGGTACTGACGCTCGACGGCGTCCCCTATGTGCTCAACTTCACCTATAACGCGCTCGACGGCCTCGCAACGCTTACCTACCCCTCGGGGCGGGTGGTCGACTACCTTCCCGATGCCTTCGGCCGCCCGACCCAGGCCGCGCCTTACGTGAGCGCGGTGAGCTATCATCCCTCCGGCCAGCTCGCCGGGATCAACCACGCCAATGGCGGGCGCACTGAGATCACGCTCAACGATCGGCAGTGGATTTCCGAGTTTCTGCACCATGGACTTGCGGAGCTCCATTATGCGTACGATGCGCTCGGAAACGTGCTCGGCCTGACCGATCCCTTGAACCCCGCCGAAGACCGCGCCTTCGGTTACGATGCGCTCAATCGGCTGACGAGCGCCCAAGGCCGCTGGGGTCAAGGAACCTTGAGCTACGACGCCTTTGGCAATCTGCGCTCGCTGAACCTCGGTGCGAACACCGAGCGCTACGCGTACAACGGCCTGCGGCTCAGGACGCGCATCCATAACGAGACCACCAGCTCCTGGTACACTCATGATGTCTACGGGAACGTCCGGCTGAACGTGGAGGTGCTCGGTTTAAGCTCAAACGCCCCGCAGGACCGAGGGCAGCAGTATACTTACGATGATGCCGGAAACTTGCGCAATGTGCTCCGAACGGAGAACATCGCGAGTAATCCGAGGTCCTCACAGTATTACTTCGACTACGACGCTTTGGGGCAGCAGATCCGGCGCACCGCTCCCAACGGGGAGATCATCCACTTCGTCCATGGGCGCACCGGGCAGCTGCTCGGTGAGTATACTGGCTCGCCCCAGTACGGGAAGGAGTATGTGTATCTCGGGAGCCAGTTCCTTGCGAGCGCCCGCACCAACCAACCTCCCGAGGCCCAGGCCGGGGCCGATGAGACGGTCTTGGGCGGCGCCACTGTCTTCCTCGATGGCCGGGCTTCAATGGATCCCGATGGGCGGATCGTGCGCTACGCCTGGGCGCAGACCGAAGGCCGTCCCGTGACCTTGAGCGGGGCCGCTGCTGCGACGGCGAGCTTCAGCGCCCCGGTGCTGGAGAACACCTCGGTGCTCGGCTTCACCCTCACCGTCACCGATGACAGCGGCGAGGAGGCACGGGATAGCGTGCGGATCACCGTGCTCGGGAACGCTGCACCCACCGCTGATGCAGGCCCCGACCAGAGCGTGCGCGGCGCTGCCCTCGTCGCCCTAGACGGGACGGCCTCGAACGACACCGACGGCCACATCGCCCGCTACGCCTGGCAGCAGATCGGCGGCACGCCTGTCACCCTGAGTGGGGCCGACACCGCGATCCCAAGCTTCACCGCCCCGAGGCTAGCCGAGGCCCAGGTGCTGAGCTTCGCGTTGACCGTCAGCGACAATCTCGGCGCGCAGGCCACCGCCGCGGTGCACATCACCGTCTTCGGCAACGAACCCCCGAGCGCCCATGCGGGTGCTGATCAAACGGTGCCGGGTGGCAGCCGAGTCGGGCTCGATGCCACGGGCTCGACGGATCCCGAGGGGAGCATCATCGTTTACGCCTGGTCGCAGACGGGCGGTCCGGCCGTGAGCCTGAATGGCGGCGATACCCCGATCCCGCACTTTATGGCCCCCCTCTCCGGCAACGACGAGGTGCTCAGCTTCACCCTCACGGTCAGCGATGACCTCGGTGCGAGTGGAAGCGATTCGGTGACCATCACCGTGCAACGCGTAGCGCTCGGCAATCAACCCCCGAGCGCCGAGGCGGGAGTCGATCAAGAGCTACGCGCCGGGGGTGTTGTAGAGTTGAATGGCGGGGCCTCCACCGATCCCGAGGGCCAGCCCCTTCGCTATCAGTGGACCCAGATCCAAGGCCCGCGCGTGCGGCTCGCGGGCGCGAGCACCTCCCGGGCGCGCTTCACCGCCCCGTATGTCGCGATAGATACGCGCCTCCGCTTTGAGCTGACGGTGACCGACAGCGCAGGGCTCTCGGCCGAGGACAGGGTGGACATCGTGGTGCAACCGAATGCGCAGGGCACAGACACCCAAGCATCCCTCACCCGGCTCCTCACCACCCCGCTGCGCTTCGGACGCACGGTATACTACCCCGTGCTGCTCAGCGCCAACGAGCCTGCCACCACCTACCTGCGGGTGAGCGATCCCAACGTGGTCAGCCTGGGGGCGCTCAAGACGACCGAGTGGCAGGTATATCGAGGCCCATTGCTCGTCACGCTCACTAGCGGTGAGAGCCTTACCGTGGAGTACTACTCCATCGACCGCGCCGGGAATCAGGGATCCATCAAGACGAGGGTATTGCAGTGATGACGACCAAAGGACGGTGTATGCATTTCCTCATTGGGTGTCTCCTCACCCTGCTCGCCCTACCCGCAGGCGCGGTCGAGCGGGTCATCCACTACCACAACGACGCCTTGGGCTCCCCCATCGCGGCGACCGATCAAGACGGCCGTGTGGTGTGGCGCAAGTCCTATGCGCCTTACGGTCAGCCTATCGGCCCAGCCGCCCCGAACGAGCCCGGTTACACCGGTAAGCTCCAGGAGCCCGACCTCGGGATCCAAAACTTCGGCGCCCGCTGGTACGACCCCCGGATAGGCCGGTTCCTCGCTATCGATCCCGCCGGGTTCGACCCCCAGAACCCGCAGAGCTTCAATCGCTACGCTTATGCGAATAATAATCCGTACAAGTATGTGGATCCGAACGGCGAGAGCCCGCTTGATGTCGGCTTCTTCATCGCCGACACCGTCAGCTTCGGCCTCGCGGTGGCTTCGGGCGATCCCGCCGCCATTCAGTCCGCCGCTTTCGACTTCGCTGCAAGCGCCGTCGGGCTTGCAAGCCCTATCCCCGGAGCCGGGCTCGCTATCAAGGCGGCACGGGCGGCCGATCGAGTCGGCGATGCAGCAAACGTGTTGTCAACAAGTAGAATTGTCCGGTTTTATAGCACATAGATTGTCCGCTTTTTAGAGTCGGGGGAGACGGGGGGCAAAGCCCGTAGCCACTTCCCCCAACCGACCAATCGCGGCGGAGT